>Ga0256841_1000376_pt1 | contig 47745 bp, 36 predicted proteins | sample 356308metaG_FD_185971 | JGI IMG/M metagenome (GOLD analysis project Ga0256841, IMG submission 185971) | Hydrothermal vent microbial communities from Mid Atlantic Ridge, Atlantic Ocean - 356-308 | ecosystem: Environmental > Aquatic > Marine > Hydrothermal vents | place: Atlantic Ocean: Mid...
CCTTTTTCGGGCGATGATTACCACCAGGGTCTTGGAAGAACGGGCGCTCAATCTTCAGCGCCAAGGAAGAATAGGTTTTTACGTGCCTTGCAGGGGACAAGAGGCAAGCCATATCGGGACTGCTTATGCCTTGAAGGATAGTGACTGGATCTTTCCCGCTTACCGTCAGCCAGGCATTCTGATTCTTCGTGGTGCACCCTTGCAGCAGATTGTTGATGAGTGGTATGGCAACGAAGGGGATATTTGCAAAGGGCGGCAGATGCCCGTTCATTACTCCTTTCGGCAGGTCCATTTTGTCTCTGTGAGTTCCCCGATCGGGACCCAGATGACCCAAGCTGTCGGGGCGGGCATGGCCGCGAAGTACCGCAAAGAGGACACAGTCTTTATGACCTATTGCGGGGATGGAGGGACCAGCGAAAATGATTTTCATAGCTCCCTGAACTTTGGTGGAGTCTACAAGGCCCCAGTGGTGTTCATCGTTGAGAACAATCAATGGGCGATCTCAACTCCGCTGGAGTATCAGACTTCCTCCGAGACGATGGCAAGCAAGGCTGAAGCCTATGGGATTCCCGGCGTTCGGGTAGATGGCAATGACATTCTTGCGATCTACCAAGTCACCAAAGATGCCGTTGATCGGGCGCGAAGGGGAGACGGCCCCACTCTGATTGAGACTTTGACTTATCGCGTGGGCCCACACAGCTCTTCTGATGATCCCAGTCGGTATCGGGATGATGCGGAAGTGCAATCCTGGATCGACAAGGACCCCATCAAGCGATTGGGCGCTTATCTAAAAAAGAAGAGGTGGTGGTCTCAAGAGCTTGAAGATGAAATCCATGAGACTGCTCGAAAGGAGATTAATGCGGCTATTAGGAACGCAGAAGAGAAGCGTCCCCCATCTGTAAGCTCAATGTTTGAAGATGTCTTCCTGGAGAAAACACCCCAACTTGTGGAGCAGGAAGAATATCTCAAATCCTTTGGAGATGGCGAGGCAAGGCAGATAGGTGAGTTCCCTCTTTGATCCAAGCAGGGGATCTCTACGCCCACCTTTGGGCCTCCCTGGGAGTGATCGCAGGGGTGGGGATCAATGAACCGGAACAAAATGAAGCAAAGGAAGATTTGAAATGACCGAAATGACACTGCTCCAGGCCGTCAATGACGCCCTTCACACCGAAATGGGGCGTGATGACCGGGTCCTTGTGTTTGGGGAGGATGTTGGGTTTAACGGGGGAGTCTTCAGGGCAACGGAAGGTCTTCAAAAAGAGTTTGGAGAGGATCGATGCTTTGATACCCCTCTTTCCGAATGCGGGATCATAGGAACTGCCATTGGGATGGCCCTCTATGGGCTTCGTCCCGTTCCCGAGATCCAGTTTATGGATTTCATTTATCCTGCTTTTGACCAGATCGTCTCCGAAGCTGCGAAGATGCGGTACCGGAGTGGGGGGGAATATACCTGTCCCATGGTGATTCGAACGCCTTGCGGTGGAGGAATCCGGGGTGGGCATTATCATTCCCAATCGGCAGAGGCTTACTTTTGCCACACCCCAGGGCTCAAGGTTGTTTATCCTTCCCCCCCCGCCGATACCAAAGGTTTATTGATCTCCTCAATTCGGGACGAGGATCCCGTCATGTTTCTTGAACCTAAGAGGATTTACCGTTCTCTCAAAGGTGAGGTTCCAGAAGGTGAATATACCGTTCCTCTGGGAAAAGGCCGCATCGTTCGAGAAGGTGGGGACTGTACTCTCGTTGCATGGGGGGCAATGGTTGAGACCTGTGAAAAGGCTGCCATTGAGCTTTCCGCTAAAGGAAAAGAGGTCGAAATCATCGACCCTAGAACTCTTGTCCCCTTGGATGAAGCCTTGATCCTGGCTTCTGTGCGTAAGACAGGTCGCCTGGTAATCGTCTCCGAAGCTCCGAGGACAGGAGGCTTTGCGGGTGAGATTGCGGCGATTGTTGCGGAGAAAGCGATCGGTTCCTTGGAGGGCCCAGTGGTTCGCGTTACGGGGTTTGATGTGCCCTTCCCATATACATTGGAGGGTTTGTATATGCCTGATGCTCGCAGGGTCGTTCGTGGGGTGGAAGACAGCTTTAATTGGTAAGGAATTCGCGGGTTAGGAGCCAGGAGGGAAAGGATTATGACAATCAAAGAATTTGTTTTACCGGATATCGGAGAAGGGATCGCCGAGGGCGAAATCGTAAGTTGGAAGGTCAAGGAAGGGGATACCGTCAAGGAAGAGCAGGACTTTGTAGAAGTCATGACGGATAAGGCGACTGTTACCATTACGGTTCCCCATGATGGCGTCATAAAAGAGATTCGTGCCAAGGAGGGGGACGTTGTTCCTGTCCATGAGGTGATTGCCCTGATCGATACAGGTGGCGCAGAGAGTGAAGGGTCCTCCTCTTCGGCCTCTGATGCACCTCCTCCACCGAAGGAAGAGGCAGCTCCTGTCTCAGTGGCTCCTCCAGCACCCGTTGTGACTTCGCCTACGCCCCAGCAGGCTTCTTCTGCCCCGGCATCCCCGGGAAAGGTCCTTGCAGCTCCAGCAACCCGAAAGAAGGCGCGTGAAGCGGGTGTTGATCTGGCAACCGTCCCGGGGACTGGCCCTGGGGGGCGAGTCACCAATGAGGATTTGGATCGCTTTCTTCAGGGAGAAGGGGGGGATACCTCTTCTGCCGCGGCTCCAACTCCTGCAACCGCTACTCCAACATCCTCCTTTGCTCCGATAGCCGTTGAAACTCCCAGTGCGCCGGAGTTGGTAGAGAGAGTTCCCTTCCGGGGAGTTCGAAAGAAGATTGCCGAGGCGATGACTCGATCCAAATTCACTGCAACCCATTTTTCGGTGGTTGAGGATCTGGATGTGACAGACCTTGTCGCTCTTCGGGCAGAGGTTAAGGCCGAATATGCGGAAAAAGGGGTCAAGATCACCTATCTCCCCTTCATCATGAAGGCTGTGGTTGCCGGCCTGCGGGCGTTCCCCTGGCTTAATGCCAGTTTGGATGAGGTCAACCAGGAGATTGTGCTAAAGCGATTTTACAACCTAGGAATTGCTACGGATACCGAGAATGGTCTTATCGTTCCGGTGATCAAAGATGTAGATCGCAAGAGCATCGTTCAGATTGCGACCGAGCTTCAAGAGATGGCTGCTCGGACCCGCGAAGGCAAGGTGAACCCGGAAGATTTGAAAGGTGGAAGCTTCTCAATCACAAATGCCGGGAACATCGGGGGCCTATTTGCGACACCGATTATCAACTTCCCAGAGGTTGCCATCCTTGGCGTGCACAAGATTCATAAAGCACCCCGGGTTGTTGAGGGCCAAATCCAAGTGCGTGATGTCATGTACTTATCCGTTTCAATTGATCATCGAATCGTGGATGGGGCTGATGGTGTGCGCTTTTTGAATTTGATCAAAACCTGTCTCGAGGACCCGAGGAAACTCCTCCTTGAAGCCTGAATGGCTGTCGCTTGTAAAAGGCCTTGGCAAAGCGCTTCAACATGACTGAAAGACCCATTCAAATCCTCGACGACAAAGGCAAAGCCCTCAGGGGGCGTTTGCCTAAGCTTAGCAAGGAAGCCTTTCTCGATTTCTATCGTGAGATGCAGAGGATTCGCATCTTCGATCATCGGATGTTGGCTCTCCAGCGGCAAGGACGGATTGGCTTCTATGGACCCGTGAAAGGCCAGGAAGGAGTCGTTGTAGGTTGTGCCAAGGCTGCTCGAGAACAAGACTGGATTCTTCCTGCATTGCGAGAAGGGGCGATCGCCATAATGCGGGGGCTTCCTCTTGATCTAGCGATTGCTCAGTTAATTGGCAATGACTTGGATCTGTGTAAGGGAAGGCAAATGCCCTGTCACTATACCTGGCGGAAAGGGAAATATGTTTCTATGTCTTCAGTGATCGGAACCCAGATTTCCCACGCGACGGGAGTTGCTATGGCCGCAAAATACCGAAGGACAGATGAAGCCGTACTTGGCTTCATGGGGGATGGTGCGACCAGTTCCAATGACTTTCATGCAGGGCTCAACTTTGCTGCCGTCTATAAGGCGCCCGTTGTTTTTGTTTGTCAAAATAACCAATGGTCGATTTCGGTTCCCTTCGAAAAGCAAACGGCTTCCAAGAGCGTTGCGGCCAAGGCCAAGGCCTACGGGATGCCAGGGGTCCTTGTGGATGGAAACGATCCCTTAGCTGTTTATGAGGTGGTTTCTGCCGCTCTCGATCGTGCTCGGGGAGGGGAAGGGCCCACGCTTGTGGAAGCCCTCACCTTCAGGCTCTTAGGCCATAGCTCCTCCGATGACCCCACGCGCTATCGCGATGAAGATCTCGTCAGAGAATGGGAAGCCAAGGAGCCAATCGCCCGCTACCGGGCCTTCTTAGAATCGAAGAAGCTTTGGTCTGAAGAGCAGGAGGCTGAGCTGCTGGATGAATTTGCAGGGGAAATCAACAATGCGATTCGACGGGCCGAGGCTGCCGCGCCGGTGGACCCAAAAACAATGATCGAGGATGTCTTCGAGACTCCTGACCCCCGACTTTTGGAGGAGTTTGCCAAGGCCCGCTCTTCCCTTTCCTGAGGTTTTTTTGAAACTCCTTGCGATTTGATTGCATCCCCCAGGTGAAAGCATGATTTATGACGCTGTAGTTCTTGGAGCCGGCCCTGCTGGCTATGTCTGTGCCATTCGTCTCGCCCAGCTTGGGATGAAGACTGCCATTGTTGAGGGTAAGGACCTCGGCGGAGTCTGTCTCAATGTGGGCTGTATTCCCTCTAAGGCCCTGATCGCCGCCTCTCGCTTTGTCAAGAAAAGCCGGGAAGCCCATAAAATGGGAATCGATGTGGGTGAGGCCAAAGTGGATCTTGGCAAAATGATTGCCTGGAAAAATACGATTGTGGGGCAGTTGACGGGGGGGGTGAAGGTTCTTCTTGAAAAGAACGGGGTAACCATTATTCGTGGTTTCGGGAAGGTTCTGTCCCCAAACAAGGTAGAAGTCCAGGGGCCTGAATCTCAAGTCCTTGAGACCAAAAATATCGTAGTTGCCACGGGTTCCCGTCCGATCGAGATCCCAGGTTTTGCTTTTGACGGAAAGCATGTTTGGTCTTCTACCGATGCTTTGGCACCAACCGAGCTGCCAAAGCGCTTGCTTGTGATTGGTGGAGGGGTCATCGGTTTGGAACTTGGACTTGTTTACCATGCTCTAGGCTCTGAGCTACGAGTTGTGGAATTCATGGATCGGGTTGTTCCGGGTCTGGATGCCGAGCTGAGCAAGGAGATGGGACGTTCCCTCAAAAAGAAAAAAATCCCTGTCCACCTTGGGGCAAAAGCTATGGGCTATACAAAAAAAGACGGGGCTCTTTTAGTAAAGGTCGACTTGGGTGGAGGGGAAATTCAAGAGTTTGCCTGTGATGCGGTCCTCTCTTCTGTCGGCAGAGCCCCGAATGGCCACGGCTTGGGGCTTGAGCAAGCGGGGGTGGAAGTAACGGATCGGGGCTTTGTACCTGTGGATGCTCAACAGCGGACTCAAGTTTCCTCCATCTATGCCATTGGTGATATTACTGGCCAACCGATGTTGGCGCATAAAGGCTCTGCGGAGGGGCTGGTCGCGGCAGCAGTGATTGCCGGGGATACTGGGGCCGCTTTTGATCCTGCTGGTATCCCGGGCGTAGTTTTCACGGATCCGGAGATCGCAACGGTCGGCCTGACAGAGGAGGAGGCCAAGAATCAGGGCTTCGAAATAGGGATAGGTAAATTCCCCTTCCGAGCCTCTGGTCGTGCTCTTTCATTGATGGAGCCGGAGGGTTGGGTCAAGATCATCACAGACAAGAAAACAGATAAGATTCTTGGTGTCCACATGATCGGTCCCGAGGTCACCGAGTTGATTGGAGAAGGGACTCTTGCCCTTGAGGCGGGGCTCACCGCTGAGGATATTGCCATGACGATTCATGCCCATCCGACTCTCCCTGAAGCCATCATGGAGGCTGCCGAGAATGTGCACAAGATGGCGGTTCACATCCTGAACTAGCGATTCAAAGGATCGTTGGTTTGGGGAGTTCTTCATGCTGGATTGTGAGATCTGCGGCTATACTCACTGCCTATGAACGCAAACAGGGGGCGATCTCGGTCAGAAGGCGGAGATCCCGAGGCTTCGATCCAAGCAGGGTTGCGAATCCTCGAGCAGGAGATCAAAGCTTTAGAAGGTCTGCGGCCACGGATCGGGGTCGGATTTGCCCAAGCTGTCGACTTGATTTTGGAGACTTCCGGAACGGTGATTCTGACCGGAATGGGTAAAGCCGGTTTGATTGCGAGAAAGGTCTCAGCGACCTTGGCGAGCACTGGGACTCCTTCCATTTTTCTGCATCCGGCCGAAGCCGTGCATGGAGATCTTGGGCGAGTGGTTCAAGGGGATCTTGTTCTAGCCTTTTCGAAATCCGGCGAAACAGAAGAGCTGTTACGTTTCCTCCCCGTTGTCAAGGCTTCTGGGGTTCCCATCCTGGCTATGACCGAAAGCAAGGCTTCTACATTAGGACAGCTTGCGGACTTGGTATTGGAGATGGGGCCGATTGATGAAGCGGGAGAGCATGGGTTGGCGCCCTCCGCGTCCACTGTAGCTATGTTAGCCTTGGGAGATGCCTTAGCCTTGGTTGTCCAGGAGAGTCGGAATTTTGGGCCCGAAGAGTTTGCTCGTTTTCATCCTGCCGGCTCGTTGGGGCGCCGGCTCCTGCGTGTTGGAGAGATTATGCGCAAGGATGAACGCAACCCACTGGTCTCTCTTGGTGCGAAACTCCGCGAGGTTCTCTTTGTGATGACAAAGACCCCTGGCCGTCCAGGAGCTGCTTTGGTGGTTGACCATGAGCAGCGATTGGTTGGGATCTTCACCGACGGAGACTTACGGCGTTGCCTTGAGAAAGGGGTCGAGGGGCTTTTGGATCGGAGGATTGATGAGGTGATGACGGTTTCTCCCCGCAAGATCTCCGTGGACCGTCTCGCTGCGGAAGCTTTCAATCAACTCAAAGAAAACCAAGTGGATCAACTCCCAGTGGTGGATGAGTCAGGAAAGGCAGTCGGGATTTTGGACGTGCAGGATCTTTTGGAGCTTAAAATTGCTCCCTGATTGCAATCGAATCCCCATAGGGCTTTTGTCATGACCCGGAAAATGGATGAGTCCTTCATGGATCCTTCGCTGCGTGAGCGGCTTGCAAAAGTGCGGCTTCTTCTCCTGGATGTGGACGGTGTGCTTACGGACGGAAAACTCTATTTTGATGCCGAAGGAAGGGAGACAAAAATCTTTCATGTTCATGATGGGAGTGGCCTAGTCTATTGGCGAAGGCTTGGCTTTTGTACGGCTTTATTGTCAGGGAGGGATAGTCCGGCTGTTCGGGCAAGGGCAAAGGGGCTTCGGATCGACGAAGTGCATTTGGGCCTTAAGACGAAGCTGGAAGCTTTTGAAGAGATTCTCGTGCGTCGACAACTGTCCCCTGAGGAGTCCCTTTACATGGGTGACGATTTGTTGGATTTGCCGGTTCTTCGGGCTGCTGGGGTGGCGGTAACGGTTCCTCAGGGGCGCCCCCAGGTAAAGGCCGTTTGTGATTATGTCACCGAAGCCGCGGCAGGCGAGGGAGCGGTGCGGGAGGTCATTGAAAACTTGTTGGTGGCCAAGGGGCTCTTCAAGAAAATCCTCGCAGTTGATGGCCAACCTTTTCCGGAGCAAAGGGGGCAAAGGGAAGGAGACCAGAGTGGGGGATCGGTTTAATGTTGCGCCGAATCTTCTTGTTTCTTTTGGTTTTTGGAGCCGGTGTGAGTCTCCTGCTCTTTGTCACGGGGAACCCAAAACTTTTCCAGTTGGAAAAAAAAGAAGTTAAGGAAACGCATGTTTCTGGGGGTGATTCTGGCCTCAAGGTAAAGATGTCCGATGGTGAGGGCACTTCCAGCATGGGACAAAACGTGGGGGTTGTGGCACGGGGTCGGGGGTCCTTGGTGGATTATGCAGCGGAGAACTCAAAAAACGAATTTCGATTGGCCTGGGAAGACAGCGAACCTCGTTCTGATGGAACCTATGATTTGGTTCGAGCCACATACATTCTGTTTTTGCGAGAAAAGGCAAAGGGTTCCAATCTTCGAGGCCAACCAAAAATCCAGGGGAAAGCGGATCGTTTGAACATCAAGATGCAGTTGGGGGAAGGGGGCAAGCAGTCAATCGATCGGCAGAAAGAAATTCACGCTTTTGGATTTGTGTTGAATGCTGAAGGTGGAGGCAAGGATCGAGAGTTTTCGCTGGGTTTGACTACGGGTGAGTTGAAGGGGAGGATTCGTCCCCAAGGGCTTTCGGCAAGAACTCCCAGTCCCAAAGAAAAAGTCGAGATTCGGCTGGTGACCCAGGGAAAGCATTTTCGAATCAAAGGGAAAGGCCTTCGGATGGAAGTGGGGCAGGTTGGTGACTCTTCCCAAAAGGCCGATGGTTCTCCGAAGGAAGAAAATGGGATGGAGTCCAAAGGTTTGGATCTCACCATTTTTGAAGATATTGAGATCTTTGATAGTGCCACCAAGGGAGAAAGCCCCTTTTTGACAGCAAAAGGTCCTCTGCGAATTCACAGAAGGGATGAGGATCGTATTTTTCTTGAGGTGAACAACCGGGTTCGGCTGAGGAGCCCTAAGGGGCAAAAAGGAGTCTTGGGGGTTCAAGGGATTGAGGGAGAAGGAGATCGGTTTACAGGACTTCTCTCCCGGGGGTTTATCCCTGGAGTTTCTGCCCAAGAAGTTTCCTTTGCTTGGACAGAGTTCCGATTTCATGGATCGATGAAAGAACAAGCACGCCTCCATGTCTCTGGCCAGGAATTGAGAGGTGATCATCTGGGAGTGGCTCTATCCTCTTCCGGGGGGGTCTTGGAGTTGGTGGCTGAGGGGAAACCCTTCCTTCGCTTTTCGGATGAAAAGGGGAAAGAGATTGGGGTGATTCATGGAGCAAGGTCAATCCACTGGTCACGTCCGGGATCCCGCCTTTTGGAGCTTTTCCCCAGGATTAAACCAGTATTTGGGATGGGTATGGACACATTGGTGGATGACTTGGTGGTTTTCGAGGGGAAAACAGTCTTTGAACCTACCCAAGAATCAGAAATTCAGAGGGTTGTCAGCAAGATGGGTTTGAGGCTCTTTTTTCGACAGAGCTTCGGGCGTCCCACCTTGTTTTTTGTGACAGCTCCAGGAGAGGTCACTGCTCTTGGTGGGAATGGAAAAGAGAAAACTAGGGCCACGGTGAAACAAGGTGTTTCCGTGGAGCCTGTAGGTTTGGGTTTTGCTGCGGGGCTTGGGAGGCAAGGAGGGGAATTTGTTGTGGATCGGGAAGGTTTTCATCTGGAAGGAAAAGGATGGCTTTTTTCCCATGCGCAGGCAACAAAGGAAAGATGGGGACGATCCCTTTCTAAGGGAGATCTTCGCTTTTCCTCAGCTCTTCATGAAGACCTCAAGGCATGGGTAAAACTTGATTCGGGAAAGGCAAGCGTCCAAGGGATTCGGGAAGCAGATCTTAGGACAGTTAGCAAGGGATCCCCCAAGCTGTTCTTTCAAGGGACGGATCTCCGTTTCGATTTAGGTGAGTTTCACGCGGAGGCTGAGGAGCTCCGCCTTCTCCCTGATGGACAAGTACTCCTGGATGGTGGAAGCAAGATCGCTTTAGTTTCTCATCGAGATCCTTCTGGGAGGATCCAAAAGACGCAGGGTGAACGTATTCTTTTCCATCCCATTCGGATGCTGGAGGAGTGGAGAATCCCTGTTCTTGTGAAGGGAATGGCCCGTAGCCAAGTCATTGTTCAAGAAAAAGGGCTTCTTCTTTCTCTGAAAAGTGATGAGCAGAGATTCTTTCCACCATTCCTCCCATCCTTTCTACAGAGGAATCTTGCCAGGATTTCCCTTGGATCAGCAGGTTTCTTTTTAAGTGATTGGTTGTATGGGGTTGCACGGATTGAGGTAAAGGGCCACGTCACATTGGACTTTAAAAAGAAAGGAGAGGGAGAAGACTGGAACTTACACTGTCGTGCAGCACAGGGAGTTTCCGCTCTTGATGCCTCTTATTTGGTTTTGGAAGGGAGGGGTCCGAAGAGTTTCAAGGCGCGTTTGGAGCAAAGAAAAAAGGGACGTCTGATCTTTGAGGGAGCGAGTGCTAAGTTTCTTTCTATGGGAAGAGATGTGATTTTTTCTGGGTCTTTTCCCACTCCTCCAACTTTGAAATGGGAGGGAGAGCGAGATGGCCTCGCAGTGGTTGCGAAGAAAGGAAAAGTTTTTTTTCACCGGGAACTTTCAGGGGATGGGACTCTTCGTATTCCAGGACCTGTTACCCTATGGCGCCTTCCCCGACAGGAGGAGGGGTTCCAACTCTCTTGTAGCCGCGGGGTGTTTGTAGAGCTGGAAAATCCTACATCCTTGGAAACCGAAAGGTTTTCGCGTTGGAAGGTCCCTCTCAATCTATCCCGGATTGAAGCCCGAGGAGATGTCTTAGCTCGCGGAAACGGCATTGTTGCCCAAGGAGATCGTCTAATTTATGACACGAAAACCCAATGGGTTTCTCTGGAAGCGAAGCCGAAAGAATCCGTTGTTTTTCAGGCTGGCCCTGGATTAATTTGGAGGAGCTCTCCTCATCTTTCGGTGAGCCTTCGAAGTTTTGAAATCCGGGGCGGATATGGGTCCCTCCAAGGAGCCCCCATGGTGGGCAGTTTATCGGAGATTCACCGATGAGGTGTTTCCGGAAGCATTTTGACCTTGGGATATGCTTGTTGGCCCTTTTCGGAAGCACCCTCCCCCTTTCTGGACAAGTTGGCAAAACAGGTCTCAGAAAAAGCCTGGAAGGGGCATCCCTTCGGTATGGCCATTTTGAGATTCTTACAAGGGGGGATCAGGTCTTTGCACTCTTTAGAGGTTATTTTCAGCTGCAGTGGAAGGAGCTGAAGGTTTCAGCCCAGGAGGCCGTTCTTGCCTTGGATCGAGATGAATATCAAACTCTAGTCGAAGGTTTAAGCAAAAAAGTTGGGGCCCCCAGGAGAGGATGGATTCCACCCGTTGATCAAAAAAGTTTTCTGAATGCTGCGATCTTGAAAAAACTTGAGGGCATGGGTGTCCGCTCTCTTGGTGATAAAAAATGGAAAACAAGAGATCCTCTTTCCACGAATCGCCTTCTTCGTCTTGCTAAAGGGCTTTTTGCTTCGGGACATGTGGTGGTGGAGCAGGGGGGGGTTCATATCTTTCGTGCCAAATCCTTTTCCATATCTTTGGATTCGGACCGGATGCATTTTGAAGGAGTGACCATTCGATTGCCTCGAGGGAAACCTCCTCTTAAAGGAAAGAACCCTTTTCTTTTGCGTTGTGAAAATGCGACCCAACAGGGCAACCGCTTGGTTGCTCGTGATGCAGTTTTAACGACATGTGTTGCAGGGAAGCCCCATTTTGATATCTCGAGCAAAAAACTGGTCGTTTTTCTCCACAAGGATGTAACGGAGTTCCAAGGTCTTGGGAATGCCCTCAGTTTCTCTGGGCTCCCCGCCATTCCACTTCCAGACTATCACTACTATTCAAACCAGGAGACTTGGGTTCCTCTTAAAGGTTTTCGAGCTGGGGTTACCGACCGTTGGGGAGAGTTTGTTTTTCCGGTTTTTGGGGGGCGTTGGAATGATCTTGGGCAGGCGGCGGTGGGCCTTTTTGGGGATGGAGCGGAACGCTTTGAAGGAGAGTGGCGGCTTAGGGGGGGATGGTCCCGGAAAAGGGGGAGCCCTTTCGATGGAACCCTTACCTACCGGTATGGCAATCTTTGGAAGGGCGAACTTAATGCCTTTTATTTGGATGACCAGGGGCATGATCGACGGGCTATGCGGAGGCAATTGGATGGAAATCCTATTCAGCCTGGAGACCGTGGGTTTCTCCGCACCAAAAACCGTATTCAGCTTGATAAGAATCTTCGTCTGGATGTAAAGGTTTTCCAGGCCAGCGATCCGGCATCTTATGTGGAGTTTCGGGCATCGTCTCTGCATGAGGAGGAGCTGCCGGAAACAAGCCTCGATCTTCGTTATGCAAAAAACAATCTCCTTGCTCGGATTACGGCCAGAGAGAACCTTCAGGATTTCAATTACGACGATGCATCTAGATTGACCCCGAAGTTTTTAAGTGAACGGCCCTATGGAAAGTTGAATCTCTTTTCCCAGCCCTTAATGCAGTTGGGGGAGCATGCACCCTTGGTGTTGGACTTTTCCTTAGGTTCGGGATTCTTGCGAAATCGCTTTGACGACCATGCCCCAGTCTCGATGGTTGAGCAAGCATTTCGGACGGACATGGAGATTGAGCTGAGCACTCCCTTTTTATGGGAAGATTTTGCGTTCAGGCCTTACACCTTGATCCGGGATACTTGGTATTCCGATAGCCCCGGAAGCAAGTCAAAAAACCGAAAAGTTCTCGAGGCGGGAGGAGCGATCTCAACTCGTTTTGAACGAGAGTTTGGAGTTGAGAGTGCCTTTTTTCGCCTTCATGGTCTAAGGCATGAGATCATTCCCGAAGTTCGTTTTTTTCAGAGATTCCTTGTGGATCGGGAACCTGGGGATTACTTCCAGTTTGATGAAGTGGATGCTTTAGACGAATTTTCGGCTTTGGATTTTGGGATTCTTCAGCGGTTCATGACCTTGGATGCGAAGGGGAAGCCCTATGAGTGGATGTGGCTCGATTTGACCCAACGTATTCATCCCAACAGGAATCGGGACAATGGAGGAGATCGTTTGGGTCTCTTTGCCTTTGAGTGGATTTTTCGCCCCAGCAGGACACTTCGCTTTCTTGTTGAGGGAGAGAGGGATTGGAGCCGGGGAGATTATAAGACTCGGAACATTGGGATGACGGTTGAACCCATTTTGGGTTGGAATTTAGCTGGAGAGTGGCGATCTGGGCGTGATAGGGATGGGGAGGGGTCCTTTGCGACAGGGGTGCAGTTTTGGCAGCGTTGGTCTGTGAACTATGGGACGATTTATGATTTTGATCAATCCAGGTTTAGAACTTCCTCCGTGGCCCTTGTCCGTAGGGACCATGACTGGTCCTTGGTCTTTCGTTTCGACAAAGATCAAATTGTTGGGGATACGCGTATTTTCATTCAGTTTCTTCCCAACTTCCTGGGGATTGGAAGAAATGGCCCCAATTACATCGCTGGTGATCCGGCGTTTGGAGTTCGTAATACCACTCTTTATTGAACAACTGAACTCGAATGCCTGCTTCCGGTCGAGGAAAAGATCTGCCTGATCCTGAGGACCTTCTTTCCAGGAAGGTCCAGGCCGGGGTAAGGGTGCTCTTCGAAATCATTCATCGGATCAATCCCAGTAGCCGTAAGGTTGTTGGGGAAAGCAAAAGTAAGGCTTATGCGACCAAGGCCGCTTTGCAATCTCTTTTGATCGAAGATTTCGCCGAGGAGCTTCTGATAGAAGCCACAGAAGAGGGTGAGAACTCCCTCATTGGGATCCGACACAGATTCCTTCCCTTGGATGCCTGTCATGCAGTTGTTTCCCAGCTTAGTCCGAGGGCTCGATCTTGGGTCCAAAGGCAATTGGATCTTAAGAAGGAGGAATCTTCCCTTGCCGAGTCGGGCAAGGGAGAAAAAGCTGAGATGAGGAGGGGCTTAACGAAGCTCTTAGAAAAAGGAGATAAGGCCCTTGCCAAGTTTGATTTTCTAGGTGCTGCCGATAGTTACAAAAAGGTTCTTCGCAGGTCCAAATCTTGGAAGGTGGCAGATCTATATAAAGAAGCCTCAAAGCGTTTTCTCATCCTGATGGTGGATCACTGGGGGGACGATTTACAGGCCCTTGCCTTTGTGGATGAGATGCCGGAGGAGTTAGCCTGTGAAGAAGATCTGTGTGGGTTGTTCGCTGTATCCCTTGCTCGCCTGGGAAAAATCCAGAGCCCAAACGCAGGAGATGCTCTCAAATGGCTCCGAGAGCGAAGGAATGGCTGCTGAGGTGAGTATGTGGCCAGATTGTTAAACCTGTGAATCCATAATGCATTGCTACGAAAGGCAAAGGTTTAAAGATCGAAACGAAGCCCAGCAAAGAAGCCTTCGATGCTCGAGGAGAAATCAAAGGCAAGTCCATCTTTAGATCCCTCGCCGGGAAAGTTGTAATGCCAGAACCCCGCATAAGCTGAGATCCCTTTTTGGATCTTGTATTGGCCGCTCAGGCGGAGATCGAGGAAGTCTCCATTAAAACCCCCATAGTTGCCATGGGAGAGTGCTAGGTTTAGGCGAACTTTGATCGGTTTGTATTCACCTTCTGCCCGAAGCAGGAGCATTGGAATACCAAAATCGTCTTCAAAGCTAATCGTTTGCTGATGAGGGGTGAATTGACTAATAGCTTCGACGGAGGCGTCATTGTGTTGGATGGAGATTCCCGCTCCAAAACGGAGGAGAGTTTTGGGGATCCATTTTTTTGTTTCGTAGAGGCTTACGAGGTAGTCAAAAGCGTAGTTATTCCATCGAAACTCGGAACGGACTTTATCTCCCGGTCGGAGAGACCCGAAGTTATCCTCAACCGTTCCCGTGGTTTTGACGGCGTTTTCACTGAACTGGATGAAACGAAACCCAATTCCCGAAAAACCGTCCCCATAGCTGAGCCTTCCGCCATAAGCGTTATCCCGATCAGAAAGGTTGAGGCTGGTTCCGAGGCTGATTCTAGGATTGTTGATGACCGTCCCTGACGAGACGCTTTGCATAGATGCCCTACCCTGGAGTTTCAAATCTGCGATCTCCGGAGAAAATGTCACCTTGGGCTTCTTGGGGAAAAGGCGCACCGAGGAGCAAGCGGCCAAGGGGAAGATGCAAGCAAGCAGGAAGACACTTCTCATCATTCGAGGGCTCCGTAAGACGGGGGGATAAAGCGAGGAATTACCATCCCTATTATTAAGGCTTGGTTACCTTGATGGATAGGTTTTGAGGACCCATTCCTTCCACTTTTCATCCAGGCTCAAGGCGCTAACGTTCCAGGCCTTACGAAGAGCTTTCCTCTGAGCCTTGATTATGTCTCCGATGTCCACCATCCCCGTTTTTTTATTGATGACTCCCTTCATGTTATTCATATAGATACGAAAGCCTTGGGGATTCTTTTTCATCAAGTAATCAATACGGGACCATATGCAAAGGTGATCGTTGAACTTGATTTGGCTGTAATCGCGCCATTTAAGGACAGCCGCGGCAGGGGTCACCTTTTTTTGATAGACCAGTTTGCGAACGGCGACATCCCAACGCCAAGTGCTACGAAGATCAGCACGGGCGCTCTCGTTTTGGTCAAAGTTATTCCATTTGGGGCTTATCCTGCGTCCATACCAATGTGCCATCCCCTCTTTGAACCAAACCGGGAGGTCATGGGTGTAGTGTCGATATCCATCGATAAGGTTGTGAACGGTGTTCCAAATAACATGAACATGCATGGCCACATCGTTCTTGAGACGTCCATCCTCCAAGCCGGAAGCTGTGCACAACATGAGGGATCCGAACTTCTTGAAGTGGTGACGGACCGCAAATTTCTGAACACGCCCCGTAAAGGTACTCAAATAAGCTAGGTGTTCGCTGACCCTGTCGAACAGAAGAACCGTGTATTTGTTCTTCATCCCCAAATATGGTCCTTGCCCCCAATATTCTCCTTTCATAAAGGTGTTTTCTTTGGTGGGAAAGCTTTTATCTGTAACCCCCAGCCTTTTACTAAAGTCCGCATAAAGCTTTTCGAGACGGTGTGCGAAAAGATGAACCCGCAACCAACGGTCGAGGGTTTTCTTTTTTGGATTTACCCTGGGCAGCTTCTTTTGGAGTTCGCTGAGTTCGGCACGGTATTGTTTGCGAATCTTAAAATCGAAAGGAAGCTGCCAAGGGACCAAAGTGGATCCGATTCGGAAATGAGCGGTTTCGACCCAAATAATCTTTGCTTTACCAAGGGCTTTTTGAATCTTGGTCGAATCATGCCCGTCTCCCCAAGGAAAGGGGCCAAAGCTCACATATCCAGCTTTTTTCATCGCCTCCGGGTCGTTTTTTGTATATGGGTCGATTTTCCAGCGAGGAAGTTTTGGGGATCTCCTTTTTTGACCAAATAAAAAAGCTGGAAACAAAAGGGTGATGAAAAGGCTTAGGACAAAGAAATTTGGGGAAAGAAAGGATTTGTGGGCACCCCTAGCAAAGATTTTTCTCTTGTAATGCTGGAGCTCAAGTCTCAATGGATTCTCCTTTTCCATTTCTTTACCTCTTCGATGGCCGAAAAGACGGAGAGGTTGGCATAGGGAGGATCGCCATCTACGATCCCTCGGAGGGCGTTAACGGCAGCGACACGGATCTGGTGTTTGGTTGAGTCTAAATATCGGCGAATCACTGAGGCTGTTTCTTTTGTTCCCGCAACAGCAAGGATCCGGAGAATGCCGATTTTTAAATTATCGTCGGCCTTCTTCAGCATCGGGATCAAAAGATCCGAGGCCTTTTTCCCGTGTAAGCCTAGAGCGGCCTCGCGAATTTTACGGTTATCGGTTTGCCAGTGGTCTCTCGCCATTTTTGAAAGGAATGGGAGGGTTGAGGTTTCTCCTAAAGAGGCCAGAGCCAAAGTGGCTGTCTTGACAACGAGGGGGTCTTTGTTTTTTTGAGCTTTCTTCAGGAATGGGATATAGGCCCTGTCTTTGAAGGAGGTGATCTTTCGAACGATAAAAAGCGAGAGGGTTTTGTTGTTTGCACGATACTCTTGGATGAGCAAGGGGCCCTGCTCTTTTTTCAAGAGCTTGTCCAAGAAAAAGCTAAGTCTCTGTATGATCTTAGGTTTTTGCCTATCATGCATGGCACCCAGGAGAACCGGAGCAACTCCAACTCCATACCGCGTAATCAGTTTTTCGACCATCCGACGTTTTGCGTCCTTTTTGGAGATGAGGTCGGAGATCTTTTCCTTAACCAGATTCTTTCTTGCAAATTTCAGGTAAGGCCAGCGGAGTTTGCTTTTTTTTGTCTTGTGCTTTTTTGGGGGTTTTTGCTTGGGTGTGGGGGATTGAGCTGGACCCCTGGAAGCTGTGGAAATTCCTGGGCCAGAATTCAGGGAGGAGGCTTGATTTCCCTGACCAGGGAGGCCTGCTTGACAAAGAAGGCAGGCGAGTAAGAGAGGAAGTTGGCGGAGTTTTTCCGTCGTCATAGCTTCAATGTGCTCTAGGAAACAAAGGGGCGAAATCGTCGAAGTAGTATGGATGAATATAGGGCTTTTTTGTCAAGAGTTTCTGAATCTGTTCTCTTGTTTGGCTTCCGAGGGGGCGGTCTTTGGAGTATGGGAAAAAGACCGTATAAATCCCCCTGTGGGTTTCGAATGCGTTCATCCCCTTTTTTTGGTCCACAACGCCCACGATGAGAACCCCATATACCGTGGCAATGGGAGGAGTAATCTCTCCGACGCTTCGGTCAAATAATTGCTTCGTTACATCGGGCGTGAGGATGTTCACTCTTGGATAATGTCCGCTCTCTTCTTTTCCCCCAATGGGATCTCCGTTTTTTCGGAGGGCTTTGAGGTCGCCGCCGTCTGCCAAAACGATTTGGAAGAAGGATTCGGCCTTTTTTCTTGCCTGGTTCCGTTCTTTTTTACTGGTCAGGGTCTCCACAATTTTTTTAGGAAGGCAGTAGTCCATGAAAACTGTGCGGCGGATTTGGGCCTTGGATTCTCCGTTGGATGCCTTAGCCAGGAAATCAGTGAAAGCATTGATTTCCCCTTCAGTAAAAGAAAAATTTCCCACACGGAGGACGATGTCCTTTTTCCCAGGCTTTTTAACCTGCCTGGGTTTGTCATTGTTGCACCCGGCCTGCATTCCTCCTATGCATCCAATCAGGAGGGCGGCGATCCAGCGGACATTTCCATCCTTACCCCTCATTGGGCGGTTCCTGTTTTTTATCGAAAATCGAGAGGAAGACCAGGGCTCGGTCTCGCACAAATCTGTAAGTCATTTTCATGCTTGTGGAAAGGTCCTCGATCCGATCCGGTTGTACGGGCTGGGTGAATGTTGCAATGTCCTCCACGAAAACAAGCCTGGGGTCGTCGTTATAGGACTCCATCCTGAAGTTGTGATAGTCGGTCATTCCATCCGCAGCCGGGAAAATCATTTTAATCCCGAAAAGGCCGACGGGGCGACCGAAAGGATCAAAGGCTTCTGGTGCCAGATCGCAAACCTTTGTTGCCAAGAACTCTCGGGCGTCTCCGCAATTTTTTGGGTGGACAAGGCTGCGGACCACATGTTGGTGGGCCACGAAAATCGGGATCTTGAGATGCTGAATGGAGACAGTGAGGATGCGTTCGATCCGACGGGCGAAATCATCCACATGGGTCCCTGTGAGTTCTTCTCGGATCTGAATTCGGTCAGGGAGGAAGTTCGCCGCCGATACCTCCGCCGGGCCTTCACGTAGGTTGGAGAGATTGATGCCTTCGTGACTGACGGAGAAATTTTGGTAGGCAAATTCCGGATCCTTATAGAGCTCATTGTGGATGGCTTGCACCGTTCCCGCTTCTATGTCCTGAGGCGGATGGATAAATTCGCTCAGGAGAGCGATCGTCCTGGGGTCGTAGGGGGTCTGATTCATCATGTAGGCATCTTTGCACGGGGGAGAAGAGGGGTCACCCCCTTTCTCCCATGCATTTTCACTTCCTTTACCCTAGATGTAGAAACCATCTCAAAACTCATGCGACTTAGGCATGCTGAGGCTGGGGTTCCTCCAAAACCTTGAAGGCAATCTCTCCATCTTCAACCACCAACCGGACCCTGTCACCGTCTTTGATCTCTCCTCCGAGGAGCTTGCTGGAGAGGCGATTGAGAACCTGCTGCTGCAAGACTCTCTTGAGGGGCCTGGCCCCGAAGGCAGGATCGTAACCTAGCTTTGCCAGGAGGTCCTTAGCTTCATCGCTGGCCTCCAGAGTGATGTGTTTTTGGCTCAAAATGGACACGAGTCCTTTCAGTTGGATGTCGACAATCTGGCGGATGTGCTCCGGTTTCAGGCGATGGAAGAGTACTGTCTCATCGATTCTGTTGAGGAATTCCGGCCGGAAATGGGTCTTGAGAATCGCTTCGACCCTTTCACGGATGCCTTCCTCGTCGGGATCATGTTCCAAAAGAATGTCGGATCCTAGGTTACTGGTCATAATGATCAGGGTATTTTTGAAATTGACGGTTCGGCCTTTTCCATCCGTGAGTCGCCCATCGTCCAGGACCTGGAGGAGCGTATTGAAGACCTCCGGGTGGGCCTTTTCAACTTCATCCAGAAGAATGACCGAGTACGGTCTCCTGCGGACTGCTTCAGTAAGGTATCCACCTTCTTCAAACCCTACGTAGCCTGGAGGTGCTCCAATCAAACGGGCGACCGAATGCTTCTCCTGGAATTCGCCCATGTCAATGCGGACCATGGCTCGGTCATCATTGAAGAGGAACTCGGCCAGAGCCCTGGCTAGCTCAGTTTTACCAACCCCTGTGGGGCCAAGGAAGAGGAAGGAGCCCACAGGACGATTGGGGTCTTGAAGACCCGCCCGAGAGCGTCGAACGGCATCGGCCACGGCCTGAATGGCTTCTTCTTGGCCTATGACACGAGCCCTTAGCCGGTCTTCCATGTGTATGAGTTTCGCGCGCTCCCCTTCGACAAGGCGTTCTACAGGAACACCTGTCCACTTTGCGACGATGGACGCGACTTCTTCTGCGCTGACTTCTTCCTTGAGAAGGGCGCGGTCTTTTTGAACTTCTTTGAGTTTTTCGGAGGCCTTGGCCATCTCCTCTTCAACCTTGGGGATTTCCCCAAAACGGATTTCGGCGACCTTTCCCAAATTCCCCTCCCGTTCTTCACGATCAGCATCGATCCGCAATTGTTCGATGATTTCTTGATCCTTTTTTAGGAGATCAATGATCTCCTTCTCGGCTTTCCAATGAGCACGGAGAGACTGAGCTTTCTCCTGCAGCTCAGCGAATTCTTCTTCCAGTTTCCCCAGGCGCTCCTTGCTGGCTTTATCCTTCTCGCGTTTCAGAGCTTCTCTCTCAATTTCGAGCTGGCGAATTCTCCTCTCTGTCTCATCCAATTCAGTGGGGAGGGAGTCGATTTCCATTCGGATCTTGCTTGCCGCTTCATCGATCAAGTCAATGGCCTTGTCCGGGAGCTTCCTGTCTGTGATGTAACGATCCGAGAGAACGGCGGCTGACACAAGGGCACTGTCAGTAATACGGACTCCGTGGTGAACTTCATAGCGGTCCTTAAGGCCTCGGAGAATAGCAATCGTGTCTTCCAGGCTAGGCTCATCAACAAAAACGGGTTGGAAGCGCCGCTCCAAGGCTGGATCTTTTTCGATGTGTTTTCGGTATTCATCCAGCGTGGTGGCTCCAATGCAGCGAAGCTCTCCTCGGGCAAGAGCCGGCTTCAGTAGATTGGCAGCATCGACAGCTCCCTCAGAGCCACCTGCCCCGATCAGCGTGTGAATCTCGTCGATGAAAAGAACAATCTCGCCTGCTGCGTCTGTGACCTCCTTGAGGACGGCCTTCATCCGGTCTTCAAATTCACCCCTGTACTTGGCTCCGGCGATGAGCGAACCCATGTCGAGAGCCATAATCTTTTTGCCTTTTAAGGTTTCCGGGACATCCCCATCGACGACTCGTTGGGCCAGGCCCTCGACGATCGCGGTTTTTCCGACACCAGGATCTCCGATCAAGATTGGATTGTTCTTGGTTCGCCTGGTGAGAACCTGCATGACTCGTCGGATTTCAGAGTCGCGTCCGATGACCGGGTCGAGTTTTCCCCTTCGGGCAAGGTCAGTAAGATCTTTGGCATACTTTTGGAGGGCTTGAAACTTCTCTTCCGGGTTTTGGTCTGTGACTCGGTGGGATCCCCGGATGTCCTTGAGGGAGAGCTCAATCCGATCTTTGGTCGCCCCCATTTGCTTGAGGAGTGCCTTGGTTCCTTTTGCATCCAAAAGGGCAAGGAGAACATGTTCGGTGGAGACAAAGCTGTCCCCCATTTTAGCCATGATGTCGTAAGCACGATCGAAGAGGGTTTTCGTCTCTGGATCGAGGCTCAGGCTGGCTCCTTCTACATGGGGTCGTTTGCGCAGCTCGACTTCGATTCTGTTTTGAAGCTCCGGAATCGAAACCCCAAGCCTTTCGAAGATGGGGCGGACGATTCCTTCCGGTTGTTCAAGAAGGGCAGCCAAAATATGGATGGGTTCAAGGCTGGGGTGCTTTCTTCGCTCCGCGAGCCTCTGAGCTTCTTGAAGTGCTTCTTGTGTTTTGATCGTGAACTTTTCGAGTTGCATGTCCTTCCTCCTCTTCCTGAAATCTTCCCACTTGGGCGCGGAGTTGTGTTGCCTTTTCCGCTCAAGGGAAAAAGACTTCTCTTGGCTCTGCGCATTGGCCCTGAATGGGGAAGGCTGAGCAATGAGAGTGCCAAACCTCGTTGTCGCTGTAAGTTGTTTGGGTGTAATGGTTTATGTTTTCCCTTCTTTTTGTCTGCACCATCCATTCCGCCAGGATGGCGGTGGGCTGTCATTTTGGCGCTCTATCTATTTAATTGGGCTTTTATCTTGGAAAGGATTTCCCACTGGTCTGTTGTTTTCTTGATCCTGACAGGAGCAAGTCCCTCTCGATCGAAGAGGGAGTTGGCAAGGTAGATCAAAGCCTGGCGGCCTTCGACGGAGAGGTGTTTTCGACGAAGGGTGGGAAGGAGGCGGCGGAGTTCGGCGCGGGTTCCACGCTGGGCCCAGGTCTCGATAATTTCTTGATTAGGGCGGGGAGAACGGAGGGTGTTGATGAGTGGTCCACTGCTTCTTTTCCCTTTCCCGAGATGGAATTTCCAGAAACTGAGATGTTTCTTTTTCCATTGAGCTAACATCCTTGGCACATCTTTTTTACTGACGGGTCCAAGGGCAAGTTGGAGAAAGAGCCTGGCAAAAGAGTCTATGGAGCCTTCGCTTCCCAGTAAGATTCGGAGTCCCTTACCTGCTTTTGAAATTTTGGCAAAGGCCTGGGTTGTGGCAGGGTCTTTTCCGACCTGCATGGCATGGACACTGCCCCTTCGATTGCTAAAAATCTTTGCGATCCGCATGGATCTGGAGAGACCTATGTAAGGGTGGGGTGGGGCATCTCCAACGAGAAGGATGACTTTGGTCGCACTTCGCTTCCAAGGGAGACGGTTGGCCTGGGCGAGGGCTTCGTCCACTGCTTCGGGGAAATCTCCTCCACCCTCGGCTTCTACAGAGGAGAGAAATGAGAGCCCCTCCCAAAGTTTCACCCCAAGGCGGGTTTTTCGAATCACGTAAGCATCGCCCTTATCCCGGTAGGTAATGAGCGCAATGCGGATCCCTGGGACTAAATCTTTGAGCAGCAGAAAAATAGTTTTCAGGTTTCCCTTTGCACGATTGATGGTTTCCCCCATTGAGGATGTTGAGTCGATACAGAGAGCGATCTCCAAACCGGTTCGCCTCAAATGGGAGATTCGTCTTTTTAAGGCACCAGAGAGTCCCGAAAAGCTCTTTCCGCGCGATTGGTTCTTGGATGAAAAGAGGGAGCTGAAAAGCTCGCGACCGTTTTCTAGCTCATCCGCGGACCCGCCTGTCCCAAGGGAATCTTGGCTCTGAGATTTTGGTTCCAGGTCTGAGAGGATGGGGAGATTCGAGGATACAGGAGGAGGAGTTGGATCCTTGATTTGAGGAAGTTGGATGGATTCTTCGTGGTTGTCTCTTTGTTCTTCCGTACTAAGTTCCGTGACTTTTTCCATCCCGAACTTGGCCGTTTCGCCTTCCATTTGGGGAGTGGGAGCCTTAAGGGTGAGAAGAAGCCAAACCAAGAAGATGTGGATGGCGAGGGAGCTGAGAAGCCAGGGAAGCTTATGAATTTCCTGCTGCGCGGTTTTGAGGTTTTTTTTAAATGCTTCGCGAAGATGGAGGCTGAAGCTGGCCTTTTCCCCATGGGTTTCAAGGTGGGCCAGGCCAAAAACGAGGGAACTTCCTTCGGGAAGGATGGTTCCACTTTCAATCCTTGCTCCCTCTACTTCGACCCGATGAGAGCCCAGAGGTTTGACGTGAAGGGAGCCGTCGCTGAGGAGAGCAATCTTAAAATGTTTTTTTGCAACACCATGGATTGGAAGTTGGAGGTCGCAGTTTTCTCCGCTCCCAACGATGAGGGGGCTTCCCGGGAATAGGGCCCAGCTCTTGTCCCCATGGCGCAGTATTGCTACTTGAGTCACCTAGACTATTCCTTGCGTGGACGGTCTATCAGAGCTGTTTAGCTCCAGGAGGTTCTTTTCGAAAGGAAACCCTCCACTTGTCCCCTGCTCAGAAGCAACGATGCTTGATAGATCCTGTGAGGTCATGAATAAAGCTGAATTGGAAATGGCATTCTCCCTGAGCGGTCTCATGAACCCTGTGGGTTGGAAGAGGGGGGCATACAGATTGTATCCTAAATTGTGGATTGAAGGATTCCCTTCAATCTCCCGAAGGGGCAAAGGATGTCAGGGATTATGAGTTGGTCAGATTTGGTAAAGTTTCTTCAAGGATTCGAAGCAGTTCCTTTCGGTTTTTTTGCGACATGGGGATGAGAGGAAGGCGAAATTCTTCCGCACAAAAGCCTTGTACTGCGAGTGCTGTTTTGATGGGTTGGGGGTTTGTCTCGAGAAACATGGCTCGCATCAAGGGGAATAGGCTTTCATGGAGAATCAAGGCTTCCTTCATGTTTCCTTCCAACCCCGCTTGAACCAGGGAGCTGATTTGATGGGGGAGAAGGTTGCTGAGAACCGAGATCACGCCTGAACCCCCAAGGGAGATGATGGGTAAAGTGAGATTGTCATCCCCGGAAAGAATTTGAAGGTCCGTTCTCCGCCTGATTTCGGAAACATTTCCGAGATTTCCCGTTGCTTCCTTGATTGCCTGGATTCCGGGGTGTTCTGCAAGTTTGGTGATGGTCTCGAGGGAGATCTCAATGCTGCACCTTCCCGGTATTTGGTACAAAATAATGGGAAGCGAAGTTGCGTTCGCGATAGCTTCGAAGTGCGCCAGGAGGCCTTCTTGGCTGGGTTTGTTGTAATAAGGGGATACCACGAGGGCTGCACTTGCCCCGGCTTCTTCGGCATGGCGTGTGAGGCGGATTGCCTCGGATGTGGAATTGGAGCCGGTCCCGGCTATGACGGGAACCCTTCCACTTGCGAAGCGAAGAACCTCTTCGATGACCTTATCATGCTCCTCATGGGTCAGGGTGGGGGACTCCCCGGTTGTTCCGCAGGGAACGAGCCCCGAAACCCCTCCTTGGATTTGATGCTCAACAAGAGCCTCAAGGGCCTTGTAATCGACTTCCCCGTTGCGAAAGGGAGTAATGAGGGCAACGTAGTTTCCTTTGAATTCCATCGGTCTTAAGGGCATGACTAAGTCTGGCGGATGAAATGAGAATAGTAGCGGGGAAATACCGTGGCCGAAAGATTAGGTCTGTTCCAGGGAGAATGACCCGCCCCCTGATGGGGAGGGTTCGGGAGGCTCTTTTTAACATTTTGGGGCCGGCTATAGAGGATGTGTTGGTTTGGGATCTTTTTGCCGGGACCGGGGCGAATGGAATTGAGGCCGTGAGCAGGGGGGCGCGAGGAGTTGCCTTTGTGGAACGAGGCAGGGTTCCTTTGAGCATTCTGAGGCAGAATCTTTCCATCCTGGAAGAGGACCCTTTGGTGCCTGCCGATTCCTTTTGTGTCCTTAGGGGGGATGCTTGGACACCAAAGCTCCCGTTGGAGAAGGGGAGCCTTTCCGCAAAACCGGGCCTGATTTTCTTGGATCCGCCCTATCCACAAGTGCGGAGGGATCCCAGGAGGGTTCTCCGGAAGATAAGGTGTTTCCTAGGACAGATAGACCCAGGAGGAACTCTTATTTTCCATTTTCCAAGGGGGACCTATGAAATCTCCGCATTTGAATCCATGGGTCATGCGGATCTTAGGACCTGGGGAGAAGCAGCGGTTTGTCTGCTATCTCCCCATTGACCGATCCTGGTTTGAACACGGTCTTATGACTAAACACCAGGTTTTGAAGAATCAGCTCGGACCCTGCTGTAAAGCGAGTTATTTGCCGAATTGGATTTCAAGGCCGTTTGTCAGCCCAGCTTTGTTCGTTCCGGGGATCACAACTCCCATGGTCATATAGACATGGACACCGCTGAAGTTGGCGATGGCGCTTGCATTCAAAGGGAAGCGTGCCTGCCCCCCGACTTTGGGAAGAAGGCCAATGATGACAGGGGACAAGGGGTCGAGCCAATAGGAGCAAGCAAAGATTTTTGCCGCGCCATTCCCAGGTTTTGGCCCCACAAAGAAGATTGCAAATTCTTGGGGGGAAAGGGTGCGATCGATTCCAACGGAAAAGTTTTTGGCCCCTGAAGCGGGGATTCCGATCGCGGTTAGGTTGGCTAGGGTTGAAAGTCCGCTATTGCAAGAAGTCCCATAGGTTTTGACAAAAGCTCCACCTGTATTCCCCTTTCCGGGAGTAGGCGTACCGTCTAGGAACCATTCTTTACCGCTATGGATTTTTCCAAGGGTCGAATAGTCATATGCCAGGGAGGGGAGGGGGGTCCCGGAGGGGACTGGAGCAAAGCTGTTTTTTAGCCAGAGATTGTTTACACCTGCGAGCGTCTCCCTTTTGAAGCCGGAGGTCCCCCAAGAAACCCAGTCCTTAAAAGATGAAGCTGTGTTCATCTTTGTGTTGCTTTGGGTATTCATCAACGCAAGGGCACCTTTGGAGGGATCAAGGCTTTCTGCAAAAAGCCCAAACAGGAAATGGAAGACCGTATTGCCCGTGTACAGATCCGTCTTAGTCGAAGGCTTGATGGGGGATAGCCAATGGACCCGAAGGAAGGCTCCTCCATCAATCTGGGTTCCTTTGGGGAAGCCGAACCAATAATTCTGTGGTTTGTTCTTGGTGAGCGTTGCTTGGTAGATCGACCAACCCGTCAGGGTGAATGTTTTTTGGGTCGGGTTGTAAATCTCGATCCATTGGTCCTTGGAATCGAATCCGATCTCGCTGATGACAACTTGAGAACGAATGGTGCTAGTGATCAGGGCCGAGGTGAGCAACAGGCCACCGATGCTGAGGGCAGCTTTCATTTTGTTCCGAAGTCCTTTTGTTGAGTTGTTGTTTGGCTGGAAGCTTTACCCTTGGGGCGAAGCCGATGTCTGCCTCTTCAAACAAGGACCCCAGGGGAGTTTGTTTTGGAGGCAAGAGATGAATAGGAGGAAAGGGGCGATTTCGCATTCTCCTCCCAAAAGGATACCACACAATCCACCCCCGTAAGGAGCTTGGATCTCTCATTTCCCAAAGCGACCGGAATTTGCCTCATCCCATGGAACACCCAATATCGGGGGGTTGGGACTGGGATCTGTCGGGCCGATTGGGAGGGGCTTGTGGGGCCGGTGAGTTAAGTTTTGCGGCCATCCGGTCGAAGAGGAAGTGTTGAAATTGACAACAGCTCCTAGGGAAGGCGGATTTGGTCTTTTGTCGGATTCAAAGAGACGGTCCTATCGAGCTTTTGGGGGGGAGGGATGACAAATAAACAAACTTCAAAAGAGGTTTCTACGGTTCATGACGCAGACGTAGAAGACCTTGTTGAAATGCTTTTGAATCGACCAGGACCGAAAAAGGACCGAGTAGCCCTCATGAGGGAACTGTTCAGAAGGGGGGATGATCTTCCTGATGATGTGCTCGCCGAGGCCATGAAACGCCTTGTGAATCGAGTGCTGCATGACTGATTTGGAAAGTTCCCGAAGAGATACTCAACTTTTCATCCCTTTAGAGCCGATGGATAGTGAGTAGACGCATCCCCGATACCACGCGAGGAATCATGAATCGGATGATCAAATCCATTTCTCTGTTTGTTGGCTTCCTATTGTTTGCCGCTCCTCTTCCCTCTCAGGGTGAAGGGTCGGTGAAAACCCCCAAGAAAACGACTCTTCAGCAGATTGAGAAGACTCCGCAGGCTTTCAAAAATCTGGCAGTTCGTATCGAAGGGTATTTTAGGGGCGTAGGCGCTCTCCATAACGCTTTTTTCACGCGATTTACTCGGGCGGATTTTGTGAATTTTGAAGTCTGGGGAACCTCTAAAAAGCTTTGGGTCAAGGAGGATTTTGACAATCCCACCCCAACTTTCTTTGTGGATAAAAGAAATGATGAGGTGATTGATTTGATCTCTCAATTAAAGCGATACCAAAAAATCGCTTGTACGGGGATCGTTCGCAATGTCTTCCGTGGAAAGCCTTGGTTCGAAATCACTAAAATCGAAATACTTCCAAGTAAGCTAAATACGGGCACCCTTGCCCGAATGGTTCGAGGGCGGAGGCTCATGGAGCGCCGGCGGTGGAAGCAGGCTGGAAATGAATTCAATATGGCCTTTGCTCCGGGATTGGATAACGAAATAAAGGGGTGGGTACATTTCTATTTAGGTGTCTGCCTGATGCGGGTTGGCAATGCTGAAGTCGCGTCGGAGCAGTTTCGGAGGGCTATGGCTCTGATGGGAAATCCTTCCATTGCAAAGGACCAGCTGACTTTACTGAGCCAAAACCCCAAGGCTTTGGTGGATCAGCATGTCGATGGAATCCAAATTCCCAAGAAAAACCGCCCTATGTGGGAGGCTGTGGAGATTTCGAAAGCGAAAACAGGTAAGGTTGGCGTGAGGGATCAGGCTCCTAAGAAAAGCACTTCACAGCCAGCGAATCCAAATAAGTAGGACAAGATCGCATTCTTCATGGAACGGAAGACTTGAAAATGGAGGGTTAAGTCGACCCAGGATTCTTGGACGGAGATCGAGAAAGAATTAAGAGTTTTTTTCTCACTTGCTTTCGTCTTCATTGCGGAGACCCTTTGGAAGAAACCGAAGGGTCTTTTTGCTTTGGAGGGGAAATGCTCGACCAAATCACGATACAAAACCTCGCTCTTCTTGAAGACGTAAGCCTGTCGCCATCTGCTGCCTTAAATGTGATCAGTGGAGAAACCGGTGGAGGGAAGTCTCTTCTGGTCCAAGCCCTCAAGCTTTTGCGGGGTGAGAAGGGGCGTCCTGGCCTTGTGCGGTTTGGCGCTTCAGCGGCTACCGTGGATGGAGTCTTTTTGTTGACCCAGGGGGAGAGATCCCAAAAGGTCCGAGATTTGTACGAAGAAGTCATGGGGGTTCCCCTTGAGGCCGATCGCTTGGTCGTTAGTCGGATCTTGGACTCAAATGGGAGGAGCAAAGCTCGGATTGATGGGCGCCCCATAACTCTGAAAAATTTGCAAGCCTTCGGTGCCCTTTTGATCGAGATCCATGGGCAGGGAGCCAATAGGACACTCGTTCGATCCGAAACCCAGACGGAATTCTTGGACACCTTTGGCGGTCTCCGGGAAAGCCGTCATGAGTTCCGCTCGCAGCTTCATTCTCTGCGTGATCTTCATCGAAGGTGGTTGGAGGCGAGAGACAAGGAGCGTGAAAAGCGGGAGAGGGTTGAATTTTTGCGTTACTGTCTATCAGAGATAGAAGCCTTTGCTCCAGGAGAGTTCGAATATGAAGAACTCAAAGAAGAGGCTAACCTTTTGCAACACCAAGATCGTTTACGATCCAGTCTCACTCGTGGTTGGGAGCGCTTGTATGAGGGGCAAGAACTAGAAGGAGGATCGCAACCTTCTCTCTTGGAAGAAGTGGAGGCCATCATCACGGAAACCGAAGCCCTTTCGGAAATTGATACCAAGCTGGAAGGGGCGGTGCGCATCCTAAGAGAGGCATCGGTCTTGCTTGAGGAGGGGGCCAGAGAATTGAGGGATGGTTTGTCTCGGCTATCGCTGGATCGGGAGCGAATTCCTTGGGTTTCTGAACGCTTGGCGGGGTTTGAACGTCTCTTGGATCGATTTGGCCCGGGAATGGAGGAACTCTTCCAAGCAAGAAACAGGATGAAGGAAGAGTTGCTGGATCTGGAAGATCCGAAGAAGGGAATGGAGGCTCTTGGGGAAGAGTTAAAAAAACAAGAGAGGCTTGTAAAAAACATAGGGGAGTCGCTGACTAAAGCCCGAAAATTAGCTGCAAAAAAGCTCTCAGGCCTTCTCCTGGCCGAGTTGAAGGATTTGGAAATGGAGCGGGCAAGGGTTGAAGTCCGAGTCGTTGATCATGAAGGGGGGACTCTTCTTGAGCAGGCATCGGATTTGGGCTTGAGTTCAGTTGAGGTGTTTTTGGCCCCAAACCCTGGTGAACCCCTGTCCCCACTTGCGGAGACGGCTTCGGGTGGAGAAGTTGCCCGTGTCATGTTAGCTCTAAAAAAGATTTTGGCAGATGCTGACAGAGTTCCTGTCCTTGTTTTTGACGAAGTAGACTCGGAAATCGGTGGCCGATTGGGTTTGCAGCTTGGGGCCAAGCTGGCATGGGTTGCCCGGAACCACCAGGTTTTTTGTGTAACACATCTTCCCCAAATTGCGGCCTTTGCCGAGATGCATGTTTTGATCCGCAAGCTGGTTTCGGAGGATTCTCGAGGGGAAAGAACAACGGCGCATGTTCTTACTTTGGAGGAACCAGACCGGGTTTTGGAGTTGGCATCGATGCAAGTGGGGAAGAGGGCTTTGGATGAAGCTTCTTTGGAGGAAGCCCGGCGGCTTCTGCATCTTGCCCGGACCTGGTCATAACCTGGCTTTGAATCGGGATTGGTTTAAAATTGGATTCAGTTTGGCTCCAAGCTTAACAAATACTGGGTTAAAGGAGGGGGAAAACGATGAGACCGATGATGAGAGCCAGGATGGCAAGAGCAATCGTGAACAATTGCCATAGGAAACTTTTTTGTTTTCTTTCCTCATTAAGCTTTTCGATCTCCCCTTCAGCAAGGCTGGCGAAAGATCTCCAACGATCTGAAATCCTTTGAGGGATTTCATGAATTCCTACGCCCTCCAGGGATTGATAAAATGAATCGCAAACTGCCAGTTTTTCTTGAGGAGATTTGGCCAGGTGGAATTTTTCTTCCCAATCCATAGCAAAAATCTCAACTCTTTGTTCTTTTAGATCTTTGAGGGTTTGTTTCCATCGGTTTTTTGCCCCGGGATCATTTTCAGCGAGAAAATGAAGGACTTCCTCTCGCTGGTCGAGATTTTTTTTGATCAAAGAGACGGGTGCTTTTTGGTTCAGAAGTTTCTGGTGATCTTCTGCCAGCTTTCTATTTTGTTTTTGAGCCGTAAGAAGACTTTCTCTGAGGTTTTTTAGGCGTTCTACCTCGGATAGGATGGGTTTAATTGCCTCGTCCGCACCTCTTGATGCTTCGAGGGCCCGTTCCATGTCATAGAGGGCTGTTGTGAGCCTTCCACGCTCTGCTTGGTCTTTGGCTCTTGCGCTGAGCCAATGGCCTTTGTCCGCCAAGGCTTCGATCCGGATCCTAAGGGCATCTAATTGGTCATAGAGTTCTCCTCTCGTTTTTTCTTTAAGGTCGACGAGGCTGTCTAGAAACAAGATCCGGTCGGCCTCTGCCAGGTCTCGCAAAATGGGCCGGAGGGGAACAGGATCCATTCTTAGGTAATCCTCCATCCTCTTGGCGTAATGATGGCACAGAAGGGTGAGTTCTGTCCTTATTTCTTGAACTTCCTCGAAAGCCTTCCGAAGGTCGTGTCCCTGCTGGTGTTTTTGTTGATAACCCCTCCTAGGAAAGGTTTCTTGGTAGTCCAGGAGGGTTCTTGCTAAGCGGTTAATGCTGAGATTCCCTGCGTTTTCCGGAGCTGGGTTCTTTGAAGGGAAGGATGCCATAAGTTTAAGAATTTCCGGAGTGGCTGGAGCTTGGTCTCCCAAGATTTGTAATCCTGAAAAGAGTGATTCCCGACCACGGGCCATTTGGTTTGCAAGCCACTCAGCTCGATGGAGGCGGTCCCGTAATTTTGCAATGGTGGGGTTTGCTCCAGACCAATAGTCCCCGATTTTGTTGAGAGAACGTTTTGCTTCTTCAAAGTCCATGACCTCCAAAGCACGCTGGAAGCTGCGTTCCCATTGCTGGACGTTCTTCTCTTCATGTTCCATTCTTTGATAGGAGGCATGAAGCGTTTTGCTTGTGTCAGCAATAAGGTGAGCTAAGTCCGGGTGGTCCATGGGTATCCCTGCAAGGATTTCGCAGAGGTTGATGGAGAGGCGGGCAAGGTGTTTGGCTTCGGCGAATTGCAGATCGTCCCGAAGTTGGCGGAAGCTCTCAGGGAGTTCTTGTAAAAGTTCGGGTATGCGTTTGGATGCACGAGAAAGGCGTTCTCGTGCGAGTTCGAGAAGAGGGAGATGGGAGAGGCAAATCTTAATAAGCCTTGTGAACTCCCAGGCTCCTATGAGGCGTTCCCGTGCGGAAAGCCCAGGTGGGGTTTGAGGGAGTTTGTCCAGTAGGTTCTTGAGTTTTTTTCCCCAATGATTTCTACGATGGATCTCTTTGGAAAAGGCTTCTGCTAGGTCTGGGGAGAAGCCCGGATTGGGGCATGGAGCCCCAAGAAGGAAGGTTTCAAGGCTGGCCATTTCCTCCCCTTGGGATGGAAAAACCTTAATGAGGCTGGCGATCTCCTCCAGGCTGGGGCGGAGGGCAGGTGAGGACAGAAGACGCTTGCAGGTTTCAAGAAGAAGGACAGGGGTTACAGGTCGAAGTCGGTGGAGGAGGAAGGGGAGGAAATTGTTTTGAGAATCCAGGGGGGGAATTTGGCCCACTAAAAGAAAATGTAAAATTCCACCAAGAGCATAGAGATCAAAGGCGTGGGTAGGCTTGGCTCCTAAATAAGCTTCTTTGGGTGCGAACCCATGGGTTCCTCCGGAAAATCCTTCAGTTTCTCCTTCAATGGGAGGGCTGTCGGAGAACCGGGCCTTTTCGAAATCAAGAAGAACGAGTTTGCTTTCGGTGGTGAGGAAGAGATTCGATGGGCTCAGGTCACCATGGACAATGCCAGCTCGATGAATGTCTTGTAAAATAGGAAGGATGCCATTGAGAAGTTTGAGAATTTCTCCACTTGGTAATGGCCCTTTTTCTGCAACGATTTGATGCAGATTCTTTCCCTTAAGTTTTTTAAGGTCCAAGTAAAAGCCTTCCCCGGGAATTTCACCAAAAGAGATAAGGTTTGGGAATGACTTGGAGGAGCTGTTTCTTTCCAAGGTTTGGAGCAACAGGACCTCCCTTTCAAAAGCTGCTTTGCGTTGAGGGGGGAAGGTCTTGCGAAAGACTCCTCTCGCAAAAGGTGGCTTTGAGGTTTTCTTCCCCTCGCGGGAGGAGGGGAGAGACTCTCCCGGTTCAGGCTTCTCGGGGTTCATGAATATCTTCAGTTTCTGAGGGACACAAGAGTCTACAGGATCCTGAAAGAAAGATTCGGTAGGATTTTGAGAAGACGGTAGGATTCGTGAGATTCTTCCGTAGGAGAGGATATCAGGAGGTCTGCTGGGCTCTGCCCTTGGGTAAACCCTCTTGGAATAAACCCCAGGGGGAGGCTGTGGTTCTCTTTTTTTGGGAGTACATTTCCTTTATGAGTTTCCTTTTGATCGTATCCGGTCCTGGGATGAAGAAGCGCACTTTTCGAAGTCCGGGGTCTTCTGTTTCTGTGGGGGCTCCTGGATCGGAAGCAGACGTTCTCTTGGAGATCCCGGGTTTGACAGGGCTTTACTATTCCGTTGAAAAAACTTTAGAAGGAATGGATATCCTTCTGGAGCCCGGAGTTTTTATTGAAATCGATGGAAGAAAAACGAAACGGCGGAAGGTTCCCATTTTTTCTGGTCAAGCATTTGCTCATGAATCATACCGGATTGAAGTGGAATGGCTTCCTGAGGAGGGAGAAGTCATGAGCTTGGATCCGGACATGCTCTCGGTAGGACAGGAGGATGTGCGGGACTGGTTTGAAACCTTTATGGATCTTGTTGACCGGATGGAAGGTCTAAGAGAGCTTGAGGGCCTGGTGAAGGTTTTGACAGAGGGAGTCCTCAAAACGACAGGTGCAGAGCGATGCTATCTTGAATTAGATGGGGAATCGGGAGAGGTGGACAAGTGGTATCGTTCTACGATCGGCGGGGAACAAGCTTTTGGGGTGAGCCATTCATTGATCTCCAGAGTGCGGGGGGACAAGGGAATCGTTTTTGTTCCCGAATCTTCGGCGGACCCTACGGTAGCGGGACTTTTGAGTGTCAAACGGGAGGGAATCTCATCCTCCGTTGCGGTTCCAATTCATGCATTGGGGAAGGACCTAGGAGTCCTCTATGCGGACTGCGTGAGTCCTGGAAGAAAGCTGGGCCCTGAAGATTTTCGGAAGACAGCTCTTTTGGGCAGAATTTTTGCCAACGCTATTGGAAATAGGAGCTTATTACGCTCGGTTTTTCTCGAAGCGGAACTCCCTCTTGGGCTTCAGAGTAAATCTCCTTCTTGCAAGGAGATGATCGAAAAAGCCAGGCTCTACTCACAAACGGATTACACGATTTTGATTCGCGGAGAAACGGGTGCGGGAAAGGATGTTGTTGCCCGCTCAATCCACCAGATCTCCGGGAGAAGCCGCGGCCCGTTTGTAGCAGTCAACTGTGCGGCAATTCCGGCTCAGCTGATGGAGAGTGAATTGTTTGGGCATATCAAAGGGAGCTTTACGGGGGCTGAGTTGGACCGAGATGGTCTTTTTGTTTCCGCAGAGGGGGGAACCCTCTTTTTGGATGAAATAGGGGACATGGATAAGGATCTTCAATCTAAAATTCTTCGCGTTCTTGAAACACGAGAAGTCACGCCAGTGGGGTCGACAAAAAGTATTCCAGTGGATGTGCGAATTTTGGCAGCAACCCATCGCGATTTGGAACAAATGATGCAAAAGGGGGAGTTCCGAGAGGACCTGTATTTCAGGATACGGGAACTTGAAATCCTTGTCCCCCCTCTTCGAGATCGGAAAGAGGATCTTTTGCGCTTGGCCGAAGTGTTTTTAGAAGAGGTATCTTCAGAGTTGGGACTAGTGCCCCCATCTCTTTCGAGCGAAGCAATGGACAAGATCCTGAAGCACTCTTGGAGGGGCAATATTCGAGAATTAAAACATGCAATACGGATGGCGGTTTTGAAATCTGGTGGAAAAGAAATTCAGGAAAACGATTTCGAGTTGAGCGAAATGGAAGACCACTCCATGTCTTCGGCTTCTCCGTCATCCGAGGAATCTGTTCCCCCTGGAGGGTGGAAGAAAAAATTGGAGGATCAAGAAAAAGAAGCTCTCAAGAAAACTTTAGAGGAATCGGGTGGGAATCTCACCCGGGCTGCTGCTTTGTTCGGCCTTCCTAGAACGACCTATAGAGAAAAGTTGATTAAATATGGCTTGATTCCCTGACTCTTGAGCCACCCTCATCCTTCACCATGACTCCCCTTCCGGATGATGAGTGTAAAGAAAAGCCTTCCTCAGATCCGATGTAAAGAAAGTCTATGTCCTCCGAGTCCGAAGGCTTAGACACAGGTTTCAAATATCCAAGGGGCGTTCTCTTGGATTCCCGGGAGCAAATTAAAATAGATCGGAGTTCTCCATGGTGGATTCGGGATTTGGAGAGGATGAAGTGGTGCAGGATTTCATTGTGGAGTCCCAGGAGCACCTGTCGGATATTGAATCAGAACTCCTCCAAATTGAGGAGGGTGGCGAAAATATCGACTCTGACTTGGTAAACCGAGTTTTCCGGGCTATTCATTCTATCAAGGGTGCTGCAGGGTTCCTTGGCTTTCATGTGATCAATGACCTTGCTCACAACCTTGAAAATATCCTTGGATTGATCCGGACAGAAGAGCTGATCCCCAATTCCTATATTGTGGATGTCATGCTCAAGGCTGCAGATACCCTTAAGTCTTTGGTGTCCGATGTTGAAGGGTCGAACGATGAGGATATTTCAGAACACATCGAAGCACTCAAAAAGATACTCGAAGGCGAAACTCAAGAAGGGTCCGCTGAAAATCTGGAGACTTTGGTGGATGTTGAGATACCTGATCTTGACTTTCCAATGGAGTTCGAAGTCACTAAACACCAGTTAGAACAAGCCGAGGCGATGGGAAATTCTCTTTTCCTTGTGAAATTGGATCTCTTTGAGGATTACCAGTTACAGGGAAAAAACTTAATGGACCTGGTAAAGGATCTCCTCGAAGTTGGCGAGATTTTAGATAGTGGAGCTGATCTAAGTTCAGTCGAATTGGAAACAGGAATAGAAAGCCCGAAGATGGGTTTTTTCGCCATTCTTTCTACGCAGAAAGGGAGAGAGGAAATCGCGGAAAATTGGGGTCTCCCCTTGGACCGGGTTCTTCCGGTACCAAGCTCCATGGCTGATTCCTTGGGGATCGGAGAGGGGTCGAAGCTTTCGCAGGAGCCAAAAGATATGGCTCCGGATGTTCATTCTGAAAAGCCCGAGAATGTTAATTCCTTGGGCCATGCAGTGAAACCGGAGGAAACCGGAGAAACCCCTGGCTGTGAAAGTCCTGCTTCAGCGGGGCAGGGTATGACTCAGGTTACTTCGGAAATCGCAGAAAAGCCCCCAACAGAAAAGCCCCCAACAAAGACTAAGGAGCCACAGTTAACCCAGCCCAAAAATCCAACTGAGAGCAAAAAGGGGACAGGAAAAAATCAAAGAAAAACCTCTCAACCCAAGAAAACAGTGGAATCCAATATTCGTGTAAATGTTGGGTTGTTGGACCTTCTCATGAACTTGGCCGGTGAGCTTGTCCTTGTCCGGAATCAGCTGACTCAATCCATTTCCAATAACCAGTTGGATGCCCTCGGCGCCATCGGTGGACGTCTGGACCAAGTCACGAGCCAGCTCCAAGATGCGATCATGAAAACACGCATGCAGGCAATTGGGACTGTGTTCAATAAGTTTCCACGAGTGGTTCGAGATCTAAGCCAGAAGCTTGGAAAAAAATGTCAGCTTGAGGTCCAGGGGAAGGACGTTGAGCTGGACAAAACGATCATCGAGGCGATTAGTGATCCTCTAACTCACCTTGTTCGCAATTCCGTTGACCATGGTATTGAAGCCCCTCTTGCTCGAATCGATAAGGGAAAGCCCGAAGTTGGCACCATCCAGCTCAAAGCGTTTCACCAGAGTGGAAAGGTGATGATTGAGATTCGAGATGATGGGAAGGGCATCGATGCCGAAGTGCTTAAGGAAAAGGCCCTGGAGAAAGGCCTCTTTGATCCGGTGCAAATCGCTGCCATGAGTGATCGTGATGCAGTGAATCTCATTTTTCACCCCGGCTTTTCCACTGCTGAAAACGTTACAGATGTGAGTGGGCGTGGTGTCGGAATGGATGTTGTGCGCACAAATTTTGATAAGTTGGGAGCATCCATAGAGATCGAAACTGTTGTTGGAGGTGGGACCACCATTCAGATCTCCCTTCCCCTCACCTTGGCGATTATGGCCGCTTTGGTGGTTGAATGTGCAGGGCAAGCTTTTTCCATTCCCCAAGTAAACATTAGAGAGCTTGTTCGAATCAAAGCATCAGATATCGATGGTCGGATTGATTCTGTGAATGGGGCTGAAGTTTTGAAAATGAGGGGTCAATTACTTCCTCTCATCCGCTTAAAGGATGCTCTCCACATGGAGAGCCAAGATCTTGATGATTCCAGTGACCAAGCAATCAACATTGTTGTTGTTGAGAGCGGGATGACTCGATACGGATTGCTAGTGGACAACCTTGTTGATTATGAAGAAATCGTTGTGAAGCCTTTGGGGCGTCACATGAAAGATCGTATTGAACTGGCAGGTGCAACCATTCTTGGAGATGGTGAGATCTCTATGATCTTGGATGTTTCTGGCTTGGCCCAGAAACAAGGTTTAGCCGTAATTGACCAAGAGGCTTTCCATGGATCGGAAGAGGGTGGTCCGGAAACCAATTCCGATCAAGAAACTCTCATCCTTTTTGAAAATGAAGATAAGGAGACCTTTGCTGTACCCATGACTCTCGTTTCGAGGATCGAGCGAATTCCTAGCGAAGAGATTGATATGGTGGGAGGGAAAGAACTTTATCACTACCATGGCCAAGCTCTCCCACTTTTAAGTCTGGATCGATTAATTTCATCCAATCCTCGAGTCTCTCAAGACACCTACTACATCGGTGTATTCAGTGTGGGTGGAGTTGAGTTGGGTCTTATCATCCCTAAATTGTTAGACATAAGAGACTTCTCTTTGGTCTTGGATGAAGGTTTCCGTGAGAAGGGGGTTTTGGGATCCTTTGTCCATGAGGGGGGGACCGTTCGAATCCTTGATCTCTTTGAGATTGCCGAGCTCGAAAATCCCGATTGGGGGTTAAAAGCAGAGGCCACATCTCAAGGGGTCGATATGGATAAGCAAATACTTCTCTTAGTGGAAGATTCTGATTTCTTCCGAAAGAGGGTCGCCGAGTTCCTGGAGGAGAGTGGTTACGAGGTTCTCACCGCAGAAGATGGGGCTGTGGGGTGGGAGCTTTTTCAGCAGCGCCACAATGAAATCTCGGTTGTGATTACGGATATTGAGATGCCGGTGATGGATGGATTTGAATTGACTTCTCACATTAAAGGTAATGAGACATATAAAGATAAACCTGTCATTGCCCTCACATCTCTCGCCAGCGAAGAAAACCAGGCAAAGGGAGTTGCTGTGGGGGTGGATGCTTATTTGATCAAACTCGACAAAGAACAAATCCTGGCCACAATCAAGAAGTTTTGTTACCAAACGGTAGGAGTTTAGCAGAAAAATGGTGCATGAAACCACAGTGGAACAAAGCCTTCAATTGGTCACCTTTTTAGTGGGCGATCATTACTTGGGGATTCCTCTGCAGGGGGTTCAAGAAATTAATCGGAGCCTTTTGATGACTCCGGTACCTGATTCCTCTCGAATCGTTTCCGGTGTTATGAATTTAAGGGGAGAGGTTGTGACAGTTCTAGACCTTAAGTTCATCCTGTTCGGCGAGAAGACAGAGATCGGAGAAGACACGAGAAATATTGTTGTCAATGTGCAATCCGAGCGAGTTGGGGTTTTGGTGGATCGAATTGTAGATGTTGTCAATGTGGATAGGGATCGGATGGATGACCTTCCGCCGAACCTCGAAAAATCAGGCCGCCAATTTTTTATGGGTGTTTTCCAAACAAAAAAAGGCTTGTTGACAATGTTTGAGATCGATGCCGCCGTTCGCGAAAGCGAAGGACTTGAAGTTTAGGGGAAACGAGGAGGGATTTTTGTGAACAAGATTAGAGTGCTTGTTGTTGATGATAGTGCTATTTACCGAAAGGTCATCACGAGCGTGCTTTCTGGGCAACCTGAAATCGAAATTGTTGGGGCGGCTGCTAATGGGAAGATTGCTTTCGATATGATCGAAAAGCACAAGCCGGATCTTCTTACTCTTGATATTGAAATGCCTGTCATGACAGGCTTGGAACTTCTTCAGGAGTTGAAAAAAATAAAGAGCCCCGTCAAAGCTATCGTTCTGAGCGGGCTCACGCGAGAAGGAGCTCAAGCAACCATTCAAGCGATGGCTCTTGGAGCCCTAGATGTTGTTCTCAAACCGAAAGGGGATAGTTATCAAGCTGGGGCCGAAGAGTTGAAGCAAGTTCTTCTTCCAAGAGTCAAGGCGATTGGCGCTACTCTTCTCAAGCAGGCTCAGGGGGTTCCCTCCCAAGTTCCCCCAGAACCAAGGGCTACGCCTCCTCGGCGGAGACGAGGGTCCTATGGGGTTGTGGCCATTGGAGTCTCCACAGGTGGCCCGCCCGCTTTAACTCGGATGCTCCGTCAACTTCCCGCCGATTTGGGTGTGCCAATTCTAATCGTTCAGCACATGCCTCCGATGTTTACAAAATCCTTGGCAAATTCATTAAACCAAGTTTGCCCTTTTGAGGTGTTGGAGGCAGAAGATGGAATGCCCCTTAAACCCGGTCAAGCGCTTATTGCTCCCGGTGGTAAGCATCTCAAGGTTGTTCGGTCAGGAGTCAAGGTAATAGCTCAGATATCCGATGACCCCCCTGAGAATGCTTGCAGGCCTTCAGTGGACTATCTTTTTCGATCGGTAGCTGAAGTTTTTGGAGGAGATACCCTTTCTGTGATTATGACTGGGATGGGGAGCGATGGGACTCTTGGAGCCCGTTTGATTAAAAGCAAGGGCGGAACTCTTTTTTGCCAAGATGAAGCTTCTTGCGTTGTTTATGGGATGCCCAAGGTTTTGGTGGAAAATGGGGATGCGGATGGGGTCTTCTCTTTAGACCAATTGGCTTCCGCAATTCAGCAAAGTGTGAAAGTAGGTCGGCCGATATGCAGTTGACGGATGAGGAATTCAGTCTAATTAGTGAGGTAGTCTTCGATCTCTCAGGCGTTGTTCTTGATAGAACAAAGGGCTATTTGATCGAAGGTCGTCTAACCCCAGTCGCGATGGAAGCTGGATGTAATAGTTTTCAGGAACTTTATTCCAAGATCAAACAAAATGGGGATCGGATCCTAAGGGAAAAAGTTGTGGATGCGATAACAACGCATGAAACACTTTTCTTTCGGGATACCTCCCCTTTTGAAGCTTTGGAACACAAGATTATTCCAGAGCTTTTAGATCGGAAAGCGAAAAAAATGGATCGAAGGATCCGGATTTGGTCAGCTGCATGCAGTACGGGTCAAGAGCCTTTCAGCGTAGGGATGATTTTTCATAAGCTCCTTGGTGTTTCCAAGGATTGGAATATCTCTATTCTCGGGACTGATATCTCAAGCCTGGCAATTTCAAAAGCTTCTCTGGGTGTTTATTCCGATCATGAAATGGACCGGGGGATGAAGCCGGAGATGAAAAGAGATTATTTTGAAAGGGTTAAAGAGGGTTGGCGGATCAAGGATCACATTAGAGCCATGGTTTCTTTTCGGAAATTAAATCTCCTTGAACCATTTCAAAGCCTAGGAAAGTTTGACATTGTCCTCTGCAGAAATGTTGCAATTTATTTTACCAAGGAAGACCGAAAATCTTTGTTCCAAAGAATCCGGGAAGTTCTTACGGAAGAAGGCTATCTTTTCACAGGCTCCTCAGAAATGTTGACAGATTTGGGGCCGGAATTTCGACCTCAGTATCATTGCCGGACCGTGGTTTATCAGCCCAATTTGCAAGATAATTCCCCACGCCATAGTCACACATGAGAAGGAAACCAGCCCTTTTAGGATCTTGTGACTTTCTTGGGTTCTATCGAATAGGCACCTCTTTTCTTTTTCGGAAAATCATCCCCAAAACTGGTGGGCGGTGCTGGTGGGAGCTGCAGTGTAAGCCTTTTATGGGCTTTTTCTTCGATGGAAGCGATCGGAAGGAAACGCTGAGTTAAGGAGTGATGAGGGAGACAAGAACCCGGTGTCTTTTTGGGTCCTGGCTCATTGCCGTTTGTTGAACGGGGAGGGTTTCACCGTCCTGGTCTCTCAGGGTGAAATTATAAGGCCCGGTTCCAACTGCATCGAGCTGAAAGGCTCCGCTAGGATCGGTCTTGGCTGTTCCCCGGTGGAGCCCATTTTCACTGACAGAGATCCAAAAACTTCTTTGATCGAGGCCTTTGATTGATTCCTTTGCTTTCAATTTCCCCAACATGGTCCTCGGGAGGGGCAAAAGGATTTCCTTTTGGATCTTAGGGGGTGAAGATCTCTTTGGGGTTTTGCCGTGGGACTGAATGTTTGGGATATCAAGGGATATGGCCCTTGAAAGATGTCTCCCATCATTTGGAAGCAACCGAAGCATGTACTTTCCGGGGATGAGTTGTGGAAAACGAAACGTTCCTTCGGTTTTTGAAAAGAAGGAAAGTATCCCTTGGCTTGTATGCTCCCCTTTTCCAATAGGAACTAATTCTAATTTTACTCTGGTTAAAGGGATACTTGGGCCTGAGGGTCCATTGAAAGATGGCGCTGAAACAAGGAGGGAAGCTTCGTTTTTGGAGATCTCTCCCATGACCCTCCCCTCAAAAAGGATGCGTTGCTCTTTGGAGAGAGTGGTTCTTGATGCGTTTTTGTTTGGTGTACTTGTTTGACGGATTTGAACAAAACCCTTTTGGATTTGGTTGGGATTGCTTTTGGGATTGAGAGAACCCCTTTTCCGAACCCCCTTTTCTCCAGTGATTCCCCAGGCGAGTCCCAGAAAAACCAATACAAAGGCGATCTGGTAGTGTGAAGGTCGAGAAAAGAGTCTCATGGTGACACTCGTTTGTTCAGGTTCGGTCTTGAAGGATTTCGATATCATAGCCGTCTGGATCCTTTACGAAGATATAGCGGCTTGAGGCCGAAGGTTTTGAATTTCTGTAGCTCCACCCCTGCTTTTCGACTTCTTGAATCACAGAATCAAGATCTTGGGTTAAAAAGGCAAGATGCCCGAATTGGGTCCCAAGTTCATAATCCCTACCGTCTTTGTTAAACGTAAGCTCCAAATAGTAATGTTTCTCCGCATCGCTTAGGAAAACCAGTGTGGCTTCGTCCCCCAGTTCGTGTCGCCGGATTTCCTGCAGCCCGAGGAAATTGCAATAAAAGTGAAGGCTTCGTTCCAAGTCACGAACACGGATCATTGTGTGGTACAGTTTCATTCCTCTAAGGATAACAGGTGTTGAGACTTTCTACGAAGGGAAGAGTCAACCCTTGAATCGGCAAGAGTCTGGGGGAATGATAGGTCGCAAATGAATGCCTCTGGGGGAGATGGCCAATTTTGGCTCGCCCGAGAAGAGCGATGAGCACCATGACCAGCAAGAAGATCGACGAAACCGCTATTATCGAAGAGAATGTCCAGATCGGTGACGGGACTACCGTTTGGAGCGGGGTCCACATCCGGAGGGACGTCCGGATTGGCCGCGGCAGTATTATCGGAGAAAAGTCGTATATCGCCTATGACGTAAAAATTGGGGATTTTTGCAAGGTCAATGCTTTTGTTTATATTTGTAACGGCGTGACTCTCGAAGATGGGGTCATGGTGGGGGCTCACACCACCTTCACCAATGATCGTTTTCCTCGGGCGGCGAATTGGGATTTGTCCGAGATCCTGCCTGGACAGGGGACTGAGGATCTCATGAGGACGGTTGTGAAGCAGGGGGCTACTTTGGGTGCGGGGGTGTGTGTTGCGCCGGGCATCACAATTGGAGAGTTTGCAACCGTGGGTCTTGCAAGTGTGGTGATCCATGATGTTGGTCCCCATCTGCTGGTGGCTGGAAATCCAGCGAGGCGATTAGGCTATGTCTGCCGCTGTGGATGGCGTATTGCCACCTTTGTTCATGGCCCGGAGTTTGATCTCAAAGAGCAGGGTGTCCCCTGTGGCCAATGTGGTTCCGTGTTGCGATGGCAAGTCGGCGGTTCCATCGAATGCGTTCGGGGCGAGAGCTAGGGCCAATAGGCCTTCTTGGCCGAGACTTGCACGATGCGGTCCTCTTCTTGAATCCAAGCGCTAAGCTTTCCGCCATATACACAGCCGGTATCTAGCCCTAATACCTTGGGTTTCTGGATTAAGCCCCGTCTTGCCCAATGACCGAAGATGACACGAGGTTTTCCCTTGTAGAACTCGTACCATGGGCGAAACGGAGGGCCGGGGGGAGGCTCATCCCTTGGTGGACGTCGCCCTCCTGAGTCGCAAAAGCGGGCAGAAAGGATGAAAGATGTCTCACTTTCTTCTTCTGTTCCGGGGGCATATGTTTTTCCCCGCCATTTTGCCACCATCCGAGGGTCGGCGTCCCATAAAGCGGGTGGAAGAGCTGCATGAACCAAAAGGAGGCCTGAAACTTCGTGGAGAAGGGGGAAGGACTCTACCATGGTGCCGAGTTGGATACGGTCAGGAGAACGGGCGAGAGCTTTAAGGGTTCCCCAAGATTCAGGCTCCCCCGGTTCCTTAAAAAAGCCCCTTTTCAGAAGAAAGGCTTCGTGATTTCCCAGTACGGAAAAAGCACCGATTTGCTGAATGAAGCGAAGGACGCCCAGTGAATCCGGTCCCCGGTTCACAAGGTCACCGACAAACAAGCATTGATCCGAGTCTCCAAACCCAAGTTTATCCAGGAGTTCCTTGAGTTCGCTTAAGCAGCCTTGGACATCTCCAATAAAAATCTTACGCCCAGTCATGCATCATTCGGACCAGTCAGCCCGCATTAATCTCGATTTCATGTTCTCCCAAGAGTGCTTTAACTCAAGGCCCGGGATTCTTCGACATCCTTCACGAGCCTTTAAGGACCCAAGGGGGGATTGTGCCCGGCAAGTGTCCTCAGAAAGAGGGTGAAAAAGGTTGCCGTACAGGGAAACACCGACCCAACTGAGGAGAGTCGGTGTTTCTTGGCTTCCGATCCTTATCAAAAATTGATAGAAATCAAATTTCTCAAAGGATGTTGCATCCAATATAACCACCAAGTTGAAAACCTTCCAGCTGCCTGTCGGGCAGATTGTCCCAGCCTTACAATGGGTTCATAAGGCCTGGTTCAAAGGGTTTCTCAAGGATGTCCTGAAAAAGGGGCGAGAAAGGTCAGGAAGAGTGTGCCCCGGGGACTCAATCAAGGATTTCCCGAGGGGAAGGACCCACATAGGTCGCTCGAGGGCGAATTAAGCGACCCTTGGAGACCTGCTCCCGGTAATGGGCGATCCAGCCTGGGGTCCTCCCGATGGCAAAAAGGCAGGGAAAAAAATCAGGTGGAAAACCGAGGGCAAGAAAGATTGGGCCTGCATAGAAATCTATGTTCCGGGGGAGATCTTTTATTTTTCGGAGTTCGAGGACCAGGGCTTGGAGGATGGCTAGCTCAGATCCGGTATTGTTGAAGCGGGAGAGAGATCTCAACTCCTCTTCGAGGAATAGGGCTCTTGGATCCTCTTTTGTAAAGACCCTGTGACCAAATCCGGGGATCTTTGCTTTCCGAGCTAAGGCGTTTTGGATCCATATCTTTGCCTGATGGGGATCCTTAATTTCTTGGAGCATTTTGACGACTTCTACCGAAGCGCCTCCATGGCGAGGGCCGATCAAGGTTGCCAGTCCTGAACAGAGGGCGGAAATGAGGTCTGCTCCGGTGGAAGCCGTGACACGCACAGAAAAAGTGGATGCATTGAGACCATTCTCAGAATGAATGCTCAGAGTCCGATCCAGGGTTTTTTCTTCGGGATTCTTAGGAGGTCGCCCGAAGGTAAGAAAGAAGATCTGGGCAGCGAAGCTTTCCGATGGTTTTGGGAAAAGGGGTGAGGATCCCTGAGAGACACGGATGAAACCTGCGGTGCATGCTGCGAGGCGTCCGATGATCCAGGCTCCAGCATGTAGAGAGTTTTCAGGGGCTTTTCCCCAGAATCTCAGGTTGCTGAGAAATGTTCGTAAACCCACTAGGGGTGGATGGTTTTTTTGGAATGAGAAAATTGCAAAGCGAGATTCTTCATCAAGGGTCAAGCCTCGTCGGAGGGCTTCGCAAAAATCTTCTTTTTCTGCTTTATCCGGAAGTTTCCCTTCAAGCAAAAGGTAGGCGACATCTTCAAATTGTTTTTTGGATGCCAATTCCTCAATTGCGTACCCTCGGACCCGAAGCGAAGCTTGGTTTCCGTCGATGGAAGAGATGGCACTGAGAATTTGGTCATTGGTCATCGGGTCGTGGATCATACACGAGTGGTAGGAATCCCAAATACTGAGGTGGTTCCTTCACCTCAAAAAACTCAGGGAGGCTCTTCCTTCTTGTGGTAAACAATATCTTGATGAAAGGGCCGAAGGGGATCTATCGATATCGAGCTGCAGCCGCTCGCATCGCTTCATGGACTCTGGTTTCCCGTATTTTGGGGCTTGTCCGGGATCGTTTCATGTTTGGGGAGTTTGGGAGGGGATTCGAGAGCGGGGCTTTTTTGCTTGCATGGATGATCCCCAATCTTTTCCGCAGGTTATTTGGGGAAGGGGCGCTCGTTGCTTCCTTTGTTCCAGTTCTGACTCGCCGTATTGAGTGCGAAGGTTTAGCTGGCGCAAAAAAGACTTTCGGTAAAGTTTTTGGGGCCATCCTTCTTCTTTTGCTTGGCCTTACTCTTGTTGGTTGGGTCTTTGTTGCTTTCATTCCCGACCATCTTCTGGCAAAGGGGGGGCTTCCTTCACATGGCCGCGAGTATGCAGAGCTTCTGCGACCACTCCTCTATATTCTTCTTCCCTATGTTTTGCCTATTTGCTTAATGGCCTTGGCTGCGGCAGCCCAAAACGTGACGGGGCGCTTTGCTCTTCCATCCATGGCTCCTGTTGTGTTGAACCTCTTTTGGATTGGGGGAGTTCTCTATGTTTCAGGAATGGATGGAAGCCTTTCTCACAAGGCGCTTGGGCTTGCCTTTTTTCTTGTTATGGGGGGGGTGTTTCAACTACTTCTCCAATTCCCAGGCCTTCGGGCAAGCGGTCTCCTTACTCGACCGCAGCTGGACTTAAAAGACCCAGACCTCAGAGATGTGGGAAAAGGTATGGTCCCCATGGTGCTGGGGCTTTCCATTGCTCAGCTCAATGTCTTGATGACGTATTTGATCGCAGCCTTCCTCGTTCCGAAAGTGGGAGCAAATGGGATCCTCTTTTTGGCAAACCGCCTCCTCGATTTCCCCCATGCTCTCTTGGGGGTTGCTTTTGGAACAGCTGTTTTTCCTCTTCTATCCCTTCTGGGGGAGCGAGGGGAAAAAGAAGAGCTTGAGAGGATTTTTGATCGAGCTCTTGCCTTTTCCCTCGTCCTGGCTCTTCCCGCAGCCGTAGGCCTTTTTGTTCTCGCATCCCCTATGGTGCAGGTTCTCTTTGTTCATGGCCGTTTCAGCGTGGAGGATGGAATGGAGACGACCAAGGTTGTAAGGACCTTTGCCTTTGCCCTCCCCGGATTAGTGGGGGTACAAGTCCTGGCTCGAGCCCATTACGCTGTGGGCAATCGGCAGACTCCCGTTCGGATTTCGGTGGGGCTTTTTGTGGTTTCGGTCCTTGTCTCCGCCCTTGTCGCCCCAACCCTCGGGACCTATGGCCTTGCTTTGGTCTCGGTAGGGTCCGCATTGCTCAATAGCGGTCTTCTCTTCTGGTCGATCCGGGTATTGATGGGTTGGCGGGGAACTGGCATCCTGCCAAAAAGCCTTTTGTTTGCCCTGCTTGCTTGTGTCCCGACAGGATTTGCCGCCTGGGGAACCTTGCAATGGGCTCTCACAAGTGCTCCCCTAAGGGATGCAGGTTTTTTTCGGGGATTTACGCGTTTTCTACTCTTTCCCTCTTTGGCTGGACTTATCGTCTTTTTCTTAAGCATCCAGCTTTTTGGAGGGAAAGTTGGGAAAGACCTTCTCTCTTTCCGGAGAGAGAGAAAAGAAAAAGATTGAGCGGGTCGGTTTTGATTCCCCTGTCTTCTTCCTGACTTTGTTGGAAGGTCCTCCAGGACACTCAAGGTTGTTCACTCCACTGGTTAGAGCCCGGCCTCTTTGATTAATTCAATATAAGACGTTGGAGTTTGGTAAATCCGTAAGACAGACGGTCCCATGAAGGCAATGCGCCTCGTTTCCCTGAGGCCTCTAGCCTCGAAAACGATCTTTCCAGGAGTTCGGCTGTTTCTTACACCGAGAAGGCTGACTGTATTGAGTGTGATCCCCTCAAGAGAGTAGGTGCGAATGGAAGATTGGAAGTCGACCGAGCCACCAGGGATTAAAGCTGGCCGAACCAAATGCATGGAGACATGGGTCCGAGTAAAGAGCAGGTATCCTGAAGGTTTTCTCCTGGTTCCTGTCGTTCCTGGGATTACCTGTTTCCTGATGCGCCAAAGTCCCAAAAGAGGGTTGGGAGGCTTTGGAAAGCGTTGGATCAGGTCCTTGTTCTGTCCTTTGTTTTGATTTTGTATGGAGGGGGTCTGTGTTGGGGAATGTTTTCTATCGGGGGGGACGTGGGTTCCTTTGGGGGGAAGGGCCTTTTTGGGGTGCTTTGTGGAGGGTGGCCCCTGAAACAGGAAGGTCAGGAAAAGGACGGAGGGGATCAAAATGCGAGTTTCCATGAGATTGAGTATAACCCCCATGATGGGGATCTTGGGCAAAGGTCACTCCTAATCCACATAACAAGGATTGACCCCGTCCCTATTTATGGCCAGGATCCCACCATGTCTCAAGACTCCGGTGTTCGCGCCAACCAGGTTGGCCTTGCTGCGAATATTCTCTTAACATTTTTGAAGTTTATTGTTGGAACCATGGCCGGAAGCGCCGCCCTGGTTGCTGATGGCTTCAATTCGGCCGGAGATATCTTCGCGACCATCGTGGCCTATTTAGGTTACAGCTATGCCCGAAAACCTCCTGACGAGGATCATCATTATGGGCATGGCAATGCGGAAAGTATCGCGGGATTGATCGTGGGAGTCCTCTTGTTGGCAACGGGGATCTTTATCTCCATGGAAGGCCTTCTTGTGTTTCTTGGAGAAAACCGTCCTCCTCCCGAGGCATCTTCACTCTATGTCGCTGGGTTCACGATTCTTGTCAAAGAGTTCTTGTATCGTTACGTCTCAAAAGTCGGGAAGAAATTGAATTCCCCATCCCTTCTTGCGAGTGCTCGTGATCATCGTGCCGATGTGTTGGTAGGTATTACGGTGTTTGCAGGGATTTTTGCCTCTCGATTTGATATGCCCTATCTTGACCCCCTCGCTGCAATCGTGATCGGTCTCTACATCTCCTGGATGGCAATCGAACCGGTGCGTACCAATGTCGGCATCCTCATGGACAAGGCTCCTCCGCATCTCAAGGAGGAGATCCGCAAAGTTGTGAAGGCAAACCCGGATGTCCGTGAAGTGGACCAGATCCGGGTGCATCCTCTAGGATCTTATTATGTCGTAGATTTTGAGATCTTTCTCGATGGGAGTCTCTCTCTCCATGCCGCTCATGATATTGCACATGACCTGGAAGATCGGGTGCGT
>Ga0256841_1000377_pt1 | contig 47422 bp, 49 predicted proteins | sample 356308metaG_FD_185971 | JGI IMG/M metagenome (GOLD analysis project Ga0256841, IMG submission 185971) | Hydrothermal vent microbial communities from Mid Atlantic Ridge, Atlantic Ocean - 356-308 | ecosystem: Environmental > Aquatic > Marine > Hydrothermal vents | place: Atlantic Ocean: Mid...
AGAAGGAACAGCAACAGAAGCAGGGACAGCAGAAGAAGGAGCAGCAACAGAAGCAGGGACAGCAGAAGAAGGAGCAGCAACAGAAGCAGGGTCAGCAGAAGAAGGAACAGCAACAGAAGCAGGGGCAGCAGAAGAAGGAGCAGCAACAGAAACAGGGGCAAAAAGAAGGGCAACAGAAGAAGGAGCAGAAACAGGGCCAGAAGCAAGGACAGCAACAATCGGGCGGCAAGTCCTCCGAAGAAAAAGAGGGGAAGGGCGGTCAGTCTGCAAAGGAGGGAAAGGGCAAGGAGAAGTCGGAACAGAAACAGGGAGGAGAGAAGACCACCGAGGAAAAACGACAGGGCGCGTCCAAACAGGCGTCCGAGGAACAGGCCCGGACGGGCGAAAAGAAGAACGAAAAGGAAAGTGAGGGGGGCAAGGAAGGCGAACGCAAGAAGGAGGCCCAGACCGGCAAGGAGAAGCGGTCGGCCGAAGAAAAGGGCCAGGGCAAGAAGGAAGAGCAGCGCCAGAAAGAAGGCGCAGGCAAGAAGAAAGAGGAGAAGCGCAACGAACAAGGCGAGGGCGAAAAGAAGAAACCTCGCAAAGAGAGCGAACAAGGCGGAAGAGAGGGCGACAAGGAACGCAAGGAGGGTGAAGAAGGGGGTGAACGCAAGCCTGAAAAGAAACAGGCCAAGGGCAAACAGGAATCCGAGGAACAACCCGGCGAGTCCGAGGGCCGGCCGCGTGAACAAGAACAAGAGGCCGGCAGCAAGGGCGAGCAAAAGCCCGAGGAGGAATCGGGCAGACGTGCGGGTCAACACCCATCCGAAGGCGCCGAGGTGCCGCCTGAACTCCCACCCGAGGCGGCCGACCTGCGCGCGGTGGAGCGCTTCGACCAGATGGGCAACATGGCTGAACAGGACAAGACCGGCGAAGAAGGCGCCTCGGCCTTGGGCGGCATCCCCATGATGGGCCCGGGCGGCGGCATCCTCGATCAATGGCTCGATCAGGTAGAGGGCGATCCCTCCCTGCTCATGCGCAACCAGTTCCTTATCGAGGAGGCCAAATACATGCGCAGCCGCGGGGGGCCGGTGCGGGAGACGCGGCCGTGGTGATATGCAACCTCTTTGCTACCGCGGCTGCCCCACGCACCCCGGGGCGGTGTGGCGATTGCTCGCCATGGTCCCCGCGTCGTTTTGGCAAAAAGGAAGAAGAGCAAGGCACTGTGCGGGAGTGCGTTACCTGTCGCCGCGTCACGACCCAGGACGGGCCGTGCCCATCGTCCACCGAACCGAACACCTGACATGAATCCCATCCTGCCCCCATTCCGTATCGGATCCCTGGTCTTCATCCTCTTGAGCCTCGCCCCCCTCTGCGCCGGGGCCTATGGCCCCTGGCCGCCCCAGGGCCAACAACCCTATCCGGGGATGCCCTACCAGCCCCAGGCCCAGGGGTTCGACTTCCGGCCGATGCCACCCAGCAATGCCCGGGGGGTCCCGCCCCAGGAACCGCAAGCGGCGGCACCCGCACTCCCCCAACAGGGCTACGGCTATCCAGGTCAGGGTTATCCTCCGGGACAACCCCGGGGGATGGGCCCCTACGGAAGGATGCCCGGCTGGCCCCAGGGGTATGGCCAGATGCCGGGCTACCCGGGTCAGGGCTATGCTCCGGGATACGAACGCGGCTACGGCCAGGCCCCGGGCTATGCCGCCGCCGCACCCGCCCGACCGCCCCGCCTGGAGGTCGTGGTGGACAACCCGCGGCCTTTCGTGCAACAGACCGTGCTCATGACCCTGCGGGTGGTGAGCAGCGGGAACCTCGAATCGCTCGACCCGACCCTGCCTCAGAACCAAGGGGTCTCTTTCCAGAAGCTCACCGAGCCCAAGGCGCGCTCGCGCATCGGCACCGACGGACACCGCGAGATCATCAACGAGATGATCTTCGCGGTGACCCCCATGCGCGCGGGGGGGATCGAATTGTCCGACATCCGCGCCGAAGTCACCTTGGAGGACGGTGCCACGAGCTATAGCATCGAGGCCAAGACCCCGCTCGAACTCCAGGTCAAGCCCCCCATGCCGGAGCCCCGTCCCTGGCTCCCCCTGGAACAACTGAGCCTGGAATCCAATCTCGACGCACCCATGGACGTGGAACCGGGCAAGCCCGTATCCCTCGTGCTCACCCTGAACGCCATGGGCGCCGGCGGCAACCAGTTGCCCACCCTTCAGTCCTATCTCAAGTCCAGGGATTTCCGCATCTACCGGGAACGCACCGAGGTGAAACAGGGCCTCACCCGTGACCGCCGCCACCTGATCGGCAAGCGGGTGGAGCACTATGTGCTGGTGGCCCAACACAGCGGCACCCTGAAGCTGCCGGCGGTGCGTATCCCCTGGTTCAATGTGAACAGCGGCACGGTGGAATACGCCTCCCTGCCCCTCAAGACCCTGAACGCCGGCGGCAGTCTCTCCCGCTGGTTCCAGAGCGAGCCCGGCAGCAGGCTGTTTCCAGGTGGTTCCTCCGCGGTCTTCTGGATGCCCCTGGCGGCCATCGCCCTGATGCTGTCCGGTTACTGGTTCGGGGTCTGGTACCGGGGACGCCGATCGACCGAAGGCGTTTCCGCCGGCAGACGCCGCCTGTTGCCGGCACTGCGCGCCGGCGCCTGGATCAGGTCCCTGCTCCAGCGCCTCGGTGCCTGGTTTCCCGCCCCCCTGCGGCTCTGGTTCTGGATCCGCGAGGTGGACCGTGAACGCGACCCGGCGGTCTGGTGCCGCTCCCTCCAGTTCCTGGCCTGCCCACCCCTGGGGATGTCGCCCAACGCCTCCCTGTCGGAGATGGCCGGGCGCATCGCAGAGATCCAACCCTACGCTGACCCCAAGGCCCTCGGTGAACTCTTCCATGAATTGGACGCCGCCATCTACGGCCACCGCAACCTCGATTTCGCCGCCTGGAAGCGCGCCTTCAAGCGCCAGGTCCGTCCACGCCTCGGCAATCTGTGGCACCGTCGCGGCGCTCGCCCCTGGTTCATACGCGGCCGCCTGCCGGCGTTGAACCCGGAGCCGGCCTCGGGATCGGGCTAGAGTCGCCTACGCCTTCATGGCCCCCTGTCTCCATACCGATCCATGTCCTCCGGCCGGTCCAGATCGGCCAGGGCCGGCAGCTCCCACCAGGCCAGCCCCTCCTCTCTGAGCCGCCGGCGGGTCGTCTGCAACACCTCCGGCCCGCCCCAAGGTATCCGTTCGAACACAGCGTGCCGGGGGCGATCCAGGCCGATCGCCCAGTAGCCCCCGTCCAGGGCCGGTCCCAGCACCACCGGATGGGTGCGCAGACGCTCCAGGCCCTCGCCCAACAGGCCCGGGGTCACCCCTGGGCAGTCCCCACCGATCAGCAGGACCCGAGAGACCTCCCGCAGATTCCGCGTCAGGGCATGGTGCATCCGCGCGCCGAGATCCTCACCCTGCTGGGCGTACAGGTCGATGCCGAACTCCGCCGCCAGGCCGGTCAGACTGGGATGGGCGGTATCCGTGGCCCACAGCTGCACCTCGGACTCCACCAGGGCGGTGGCCGCGGCAAGGGTATGACGCAACAGCCGGGCATAGAGGGCGCAGGCCCCCTCGGCGCCCAGGGCGGGGATCAGGCGGGTCTTCACCTCGCCCGCGATGAGCGGTTTGCTGAAGATCAGGAGACGGGGGCGGCTCAGAACGCCCTCCGCAGGCCCGCGGACCAGGCCGACCGGAGAGGCGCGAACCAACCGTCCCGGGGCCAGAATCGGTCGGAGACCGGGCTCGCCCGGCCGACCGCATCCAGGCGCTCCAGGAGTGGCCGCGGACTGGGCACGAACAACAGGCTCGCCAGGAGCACCAGATAGAGGACGACGCTGGCCCCGGGGCTGGTCCCCGACCACAGCTTGAGGGCCGTACCCAGAGACCTCTTGGCGCGGGCACCGAACAGGTTGAGGCTGTAGACCTCGTCCAGAAGGAGGTGTACCAGGTAACCGAGACCGACGCAGATCCCGGCCAGCCAGGCCCGCAGCCCCGACTGCCCAAGGGAGGTGGCGGTGATCACCGTGAGCAGGCCGAAGACCGCCGCGGCCGGGACCGAATGGAAGACCCCGCGGTGGTGGGTCAGGCGGGTGATCAAGGCGAACACCGCCCAACGCAGGCCCAGAAAGCCTGCCACCCAGAGCAGCGTCAATTCGGCCACGGTGGGGAACAGGGGGGCGAAGCGGAACAGCAACGCGAAGGCCGCGGCAATGGACAGGGTGGTGAACACCACCCGCACCGGGGCCGAGTTGTCCGCATCCAGGTCTGGGGCGAGGCTTCCCGCGGTACCCAGGGTCAGATAGGCCAGCATCTCTCCGGGCGAGGCGAGGCCGGTCACCAGCAGGCCGGTGGCCACCACTCCCGAGGCGAGGGCCCCGACCGAAAGATGAACGCCGAATGCGGCCAGCGGAAAGTCCTCCGAGCGAAAACGACTCACGGCCCGTTGAAAAACAGCGTCTTTCTAGGGGCACCGACACACTACATATAGTAGCTTAGCACCCGAGGAAACCCTATGCCTGCATCGTGCCGGCGACGGGCGAGATGCGGGAACACCGGACCGGTTGGCAGCCCGTAAGACGTCCAGGGAACGAATTTCTCAGTATCGTGCGGGTACGGTCGGGAAAGGTCGCACATTCCTGCGGCTTGGGGGCTGCTTCGCCGAGGTGGCTGGCCCGCCACCGGATAGAGAGACCAGGACCGGGAAGTCATGGCAGCCGAGGCCGTTCCGGGGCGCACTGGCGGTGGGGAGAAATGCGGTGAGATAGAATAGAATGAGCGATTCAGCCCTCGTCGTCACGGTCGCCCCGATGCTCAAGATCTACAACAGCCTCACCCGCCGCAAGGAGCCCTTCCAGCCCATCGAGCCGGGCAGGGTCGGCATGTACGTCTGCGGCATGACCGTCTACGACCTCTGCCACCTCGGCCATGCGCGGGTGCTGGTGGTGTTCGACGTGGTCTACCGCTACCTGCGCCACCTGGGGTACGAGGTCACCTATGTGCGCAACGTCACCGACATCGACGACAAGATCATCGACCGCGCCAACGCCCGCCACGAACCCATCGCCGCGCTGACCGAACGCTATATCGAGGCCATGCACGAGGATGCCGCCGCCCTCGGTGTCCTCCCCCCCACCGAGGAACCGCGCGCCACCACCCACATCGGCGAGATCACCGCCATGATCCAGCGCCTGATCGAACGCGGCCATGCCTACCTGGCCGCCAACGGCGATGTCTATTACGCGGTCGCCAGCTTCCCCGGCTACGGCCGGCTCAGCGGCAAGGACCCCGAGGACCTGCGCGCCGGCGCCCGGGTGGAGGTGGGGGAGGCCAAACGCGATCCCCTCGATTTCGCCCTGTGGAAGGCGGCCAAGCCCAGCGAGCCCGCGTGGGACTCCCCCTGGGGCCCCGGCCGCCCAGGCTGGCACATCGAATGCTCGGCCATGTCCACCCACTGCCTGGGCAACCACTTCGACATCCACGGCGGCGGCGCCGATCTCCAGTTCCCCCACCACGAAAACGAGATCGCCCAGTCCGAGGGCGCCACCGGCGAGCACTTCGTGAACTACTGGATGCACAACGGCTTCGTGCGCATCCAGGAGGAGAAGATGTCCAAATCCCTGGGCAACTTCTTCACCGTGCGCCAGATCCTGGAGCGCTACCGGCCGGAGGAGGTGCGCTATTTCATCCTCACCAGTCACTACCGCAGCCCCCTGAACTACGACGAAGACCACCTGCGCCAGGCGCGCGCCGCCCTGACCCGTCTGTATACCGCCCTGCGTGGCCTGCCCCCGGCCGAAGCGGCCTCGGGAGAGGCCTTCGTGGAGAGATTCCACGCCGCCATGGACGACGACTTCAACACCCCCGAGGCCCTCGCGGTGCTGTTCGACCTGGCCCGCGAGATCAACCGCCTGCGTGATGCCGAGCCGCAACGGGCGGCCGCCCTGGGTGCCCGGCTGCGGGCGCTGGGCGGGGTGCTCGGCCTGCTCCAGGACGACCCCGAAAACTGGCTCCGGGGAACGCCGGGCGGAGGTCTGGAGGATACCCGGATCCAGGCCCTGATCGAGCGCCGCGCCGCCGCCCGCAAGGCCCGTGACTGGGCCGAGGCGGACCGCATCCGGGATGAACTCCAGGCCGCCGGGGTGGTGTTGGAGGACGGTCCGGAGGGGACCACCTGGCGCCGCGCGCAGGCCTGAGGGCACACGCCGGCGCCCGGCCACACGATCCTGTTCCTGTTCCTGTTGCGGAGAGATGACATGAAACACCTGAGCCTCCTGCTGACCGTCCTCCTCGTCACCGCCTGCGCCGGCAACACCGAGGACCTGACCCTGTGGAGCGGCGAGAAGATCACCTTCCCCAACGGCACTGTCTTCGGTGGCGCCTCCAGCGAGCAGATGAGCCGCCTTGCGAAGATATTCGTGCAGGCCCACAACGCCACCATGCAGGAGTTGAGGGACCTGCGCGAGGAAAACCGGCGCACCGCCGAACAGGCCCTGGGGATGTTGGAAGACATCTCCAAACGCCAAGGCAGTGGAGAGATCACGATATTCTTCAAGACGGGTTCCGCGGCCCTGCCGAAGGGCTCCATGGAATACCGGCGGCTGGTGCGTTTCCTCGATTATCTGGCCCGGGAAAGCCACGGGCGCAAGATCCTGCTGGTCTCCATCGGCAGCGCCTCGGCCTTCGGCAACCCCCGGGTCAACGCCCGCCTGGCCCGGCGGCGGGCGAAGGCCCCCGTCGCCGCCATCGAACGCTACCTGGTCAATACCCCACACGAGTTCTACCAGGTCTACTCGGTGGGTGATCGGTACAGCCCCAGGGATGTCCCCATGCAGGTGCAGAAGAACTACCAACACACCCGTATCATCGCCGTGTTCGAGGCCGACCAGTTGCCCGGCCTGCCCGCTTCGAACGACTGACCTCCGAGGCCCCGTCATGAAACAGCGACCCTTCGCCCTCCTCGTCGTCGCCTGCCTGCTCGCCCCCGTGCCCGGCCTCGCCTCCGCGGACGGCCTGGCGGAGGCCCAACGCCTGGCCCGGGAGGTCCGGGCCCGCGCCCCGAAGATCGACGCAGACACCCTCAAGGGCATGGTGGACCGGAATGAGGACTTCATCCTCCTGGACGTGCGCACGCCCAGCGAGATCGAGCGGATGGGGCGCATCGCCGCCCCCCAGCAGACCGAGATCCCGCGCGGTTGGTTGGAGATGCGCATCTTCCAGGTGGCGCCCGGCAAGGACATCCCCATCGTGGTCTATTGCGGTGGCGGGACGCAGCGCCTTCGCCACCGAGACCTTGAAGGGGATGGGCTTCAGCGACGTGCGCAATCTCGACGAGGGCTATTTCGGTTGGAAACGGAAGGGCTATCCGGTGCGGCAGTGAGCGACCGGGGCCGAGGTCCGGTCACCGGTGGATCCGCGGCGGTTCAGATCTCCCGCGCCGGCCGACGGGTATAGAACCACAACATGGCGAGTCCTGCGGGGAGGGCCAGGACATAGAAATCCATCCGCGCACCGCCGATGAAGAAGAGCAAGAACCCCAGTACCACCACGCCGTCCGCGCAGGCATAGGCCGCGATCTCCCAGGGCCAAGTGCGGGCCAGGGCCTGCGGGTCGTCTGGCGCGGGCCCGCGCGCCCCCGCCCTGCCGTGCAGAAAAAGGCCCGTCATCAGGATCAAGGCCGCGCCGGCCATGAGCCCGTAGCGGATGGGTGCCAGGGAATCTCCGGCCATGAATCCGACCTGCTCCGGGGCGGCCAGGGCGAGCCCTTCCACCAGGCCCCACAACAACAGGCCCGAGGCCATGAACGCCAGGGGCAGTATCCGGCGCATACGGGCGATGGCGGCGGGGTCCGGGGAGTTCATGGGGGTGAACATGGGCACGGCCTCTCTTGATGACTGGATTGCGACGGGAGTGTAGCGCAGACAGCCCGGCGGCGTCAGCGCTTCCGGACGGGCCGCCGTCCACGCCTCAACCGGCCACGTTCATGGGCCGCCGCCTTCCACGCCCCTCGGACAGGGGCCGAGGCCGGCGTGGATGCGGGGGCGGCCGTCTCCGCATCCTCCCTCGGCGGTAGCGGCAGCGGCGGCGGTGAAGGTGGCGCCTCGGGCGCCAGGATGCCCTTCAGGATCCGCTCCAGGGCGGCCAACACCCAAGGGGCGTCGGCCTCGGCGCGCACCTGCCTGAAGCCGGCCGGGGCGGGATGGGCGGCATCCACCAGGGCCACGCCCCGCGCGCCTTCCGGAAGGCCGTCGGTCGTTGCCTTGCGTACCCGGGGCCAACGCCGCAACAGGTCGTCGAGACCCGGGGGCTCCAGTCCCTGGGTGTAGAGCCAGAGGCCCTCGCCGGGGGGACAATCAGAAAAATCCATGGCTGCATCCAAGTTTTGGATTAGCGGCCTACCGAGGCCTTCTGTAAGCTACGGCGATCTTCCCCGCCAAGTCAATATGCGCGCCGGAGCCCCCATGACCGAGATCCCGGACGTCACCGAAACCGAGCTGTGGGTGATCGACACCACCCTCAGGGAGCGTTACGGACGGAAGGTGGAGGTGCAGAGGGCGGACGCCGACATCCGCCTCGACCCGGGCGACCGCGAACTCACCTCCTGTCCGGTCGTCTATTGGCAGGACGACAAGGGTTGCAACTTCGTCATCTTCAAGACCGGCGAGCGCAACTACCGCTGTCAGTTCTTCTACAAGCCCTACAAGCAATTCGGTACCGGCGTGCACGAGTACGACGACATCACCGAGTGCGCCGTGTCCCTGCTTCAGGCCCAGGCCGACCATGAGGCCCGGGAGCGCGGCGACCTGCCTGCGTCTGGCGGCTGAGGCCGGCCGCGGCGGGGACCGAACCCCCTATCCCACCGAACCCAAGGAGTGATCATGACCGCGAAAAACGCCTTCTACGCCCAATCGGGCGGCGTCACCGCCGTAATCAACGCCTCCGCCTGCGGGGTCATCGAGACCGCCCGCCAGCATCCGGATCGGATCGCCAACGTCTATGCCGGCCGCAACGGCATCATCGGTGCCCTCACCGAGGACCTGATCGACACCTCCAAGGAGTCCGCCGAGGCCATCGCCGCCCTCCGCCACACGCCCTCCGGGGGCTTCGGCTCCTGCCGCTACAAGCTCAAGAGCCTGGAGCAGAACCGGCGCGAATACGAGCGCCTGATCGAGGTCTTCAAGGCCCACGACATCGGCTATTTCTTCTACAACGGCGGCGGTGACTCCGCCGATACCTGCCACAAGGTCTCCCAGCTCTCCGAGACCCTGGGCTTTCCCATCCAGGCCATCCACGTACCCAAGACCGTGGACAACGACCTGCCCATCACCGACAACTGTCCCGGCTTCGGTTCGGTGGCCAAGTACATCGCCGTCTCCACCCTAGAGGCCAGCTTCGACGTACGCTCCATGGCCAAGACCTCCACCAAGATCTTCGTCCTGGAGGTGATGGGCCGTCACGCCGGCTGGATCGCCGCCGCCGGCGGCCTGGTGGCGGACCACGACATCCCGGTGGTGGTCCTGTTCCCGGAGGTGGAGTTCGACCAGGACAAGTTCCTGGCCGCGGTCAAGGCCAAGGTGGAGAAGTACGACTTCTGCAGCGTCGTGGTCTCCGAGGGCTGTCATTGGCCCGACGGTCGCTTCCTGGCCGAACAGGGCACTCGGGACGCCTTCGGTCACGCCCAGCTCGGTGGCGCCGCCCCGGTGGTGGCCAACATGATCAAGGACGCCCTGGGCTACAAGTTCCATTGGGCGGTGGCCGACTACCTCCAGCGCGCCGCCCGCCACCTGGCCTCCAAGACCGACGTGGAACAGGCCTACGCCATGGGCAAGGCCGCGGTGGAGTTCGCCCTGGCCGGTGACAACGCCATCATGCCCACCATCGTCCGGACCGCCAACGATCCCTATCGCTGGGAGGTGGGCAAGGCGCCTCTGTCGGAGGTGGCCAACGTGGAGAAGATGATGCCCATGGAGTTCATCTCCGAGGACGGCCTGGGCATCACCGATGCCTGCCGTGAATACCTCTACCCCCTGATCCAGGGCGAGGACTACCCGCCCTACGACAAGGGCATGCCCAGGTACGTCACCCTCCGCAACGAGCCGGTGGCGAAGAAATCGGGCCGGGACTTCGAAGTCTGAGAAATCGATGGCGGGGGAGGCGGCGGATGCCCTTCCCCCTTTTTTGCGGAGGACACTCATGGAGCTGGAACGCGCCCGCGAGCTGATCGCCACCCAACTCCAGTTCGGAGGCGGCTACAACCGCAACGCCGTGCGTCTGATCCTCGGGGAGATCCAGCGCGGACACGGGCAGGCGGCAAGCGACGCCCTGATCCGCGAACTCGGCCTGGAGACGGCCTTCGGCCTGAGACCAGGGACCGATTTCAGCCGGGTGGGCCGGTGAGGCCCGGGCTTGACCTGAGGCAAAGCGCCCTCCTCGAAGCACCGGTATCTGTTGCGGGTTGGTTCCTCCATCCATCGCACGCCATTCATCCATAGTCATTTAGGAGAGAAGTATGTCTGCTGGTCTCATTTTCGCGCTGCTGTGCGCCATACTGGCGCTGGTCTACGGGTTCTGGTCCGTGGGCTGGATCCTCAAACAGCCGGAAGGCGGCGAGCGCATGCGCGAGATCGCCGCCGCGGTACAGGAAGGTGCCCAGGCCTACCTCAACCGCCAATACACCACCATCGCCATCGTGGGTGTCGCCCTGCTCCTGGTGATCGGTTTCTTCCTGAGCTGGATCACCGCCATCGGCTTCGGCATCGGTGCCACCCTTTCGGGGGCGACCGGCTATATCGGCATGAACATCTCGGTACGGGCCAATCTGCGCACCGCCCAGGCTGCTCATGAGGGCCTCAACGCGGCCTTGCAGATCGCCTTCCGCGGCGGTGCCATCACCGGTCTGTTGGTGGTGGGACTGGCCCTCCTCGGCGTCAGCGGCTACTACGCCGTACTCACCCTCATGGGACTGCCCATGGACGAGGTGCTCCATGCCCTGGTGGGCCTCGGCTTCGGTGGATCCCTCATCTCCATCTTCGCCCGCCTCGGCGGCGGCATCTTCACCAAAGGCGCCGACGTGGGCGCCGATCTCGTGGGCAAGGTGGAGGCCGGTATCCCCGAAGACGATCCCCGCAATCCGGCGGTGATCGCCGACAACGTGGGCGACAACGTGGGCGATTGCGCCGGCATGGCCGCGGATCTCTTCGAGACCTACGCGGTGACCGTGGTGGCCACCATGCTCCTCGGCTTCATCCTGTTGCAGAGCGCAGATGCTGTGATCTACCCCCTGATCCTCGGTGGCGTCTCCATCGTCGCCTCCATCATCGGCACCTTCTTCGTCAAGGCCCGCGAGGGCGACACCAAGATCATGAGCGCCCTCTACAAGGGCCTGGTCGTCTCCGGGGTGCTCGCCGCCATCGCCTTCTGGTTCGTCACCGATCAGTTCATGGGGGGGAACGGTCACTACGGTACCACGCAGTTGTTCGGTGCCGCCCTCATCGGCCTGGTCCTCACCGGCGCCCTGGTGGTCCTCACCGAATACTACACCGCCACGGAGTTCTCGCCCGTGCGCCATATCGCCAACGCCTCCACCACCGGTCACGCCACCAACATCATCGCCGGGCTGGGCGTGGCCATGAAGTCCACCTCCCTGCCCGTGCTGGTGATCTGCGCCGCCATCTGGGGCGCCTATGACTTGGCGGGCCTCTACGGCATCGCCATCGCCGCCACCGCCATGCTCTCCATGACTGGGATCATCGTCGCCCTGGACGCCTACGGGCCCATCACCGACAACGCCGGCGGTATCGCCGAGATGGCCGAACTCGACGAGCGTATCCGCAACATCACCGACCCTCTGGACGCCGTGGGCAACACCACCAAGGCGGTCACCAAGGGCTATGCCATCGGCTCCGCGGGCCTGGCCGCCCTGGTCCTGTTCGCCGACTACACCCATGGGCTCTCCAAGGCCGGCTTCTCCCTGAGCTTCGATCTGTCCGACCACATGGTCATCATCGGCCTGTTCATCGGTGGCCTGGTGCCTTTCCTGTTCGGGGCCATGGCCATGGAGGCGGTGGGCCGCGCCGCCGGCGGTATCGTCGAGGAGGTCCGTCGTCAGTTCCGGGAGATGCCCGGAATCATGAAGCATGAGCAGAAGCCAGACTACTCGAAGGCCGTGGACATGCTCACCAAGGCGGCCATCAAGGAGATGATCCTGCCCTCCCTGCTGCCGGTACTGGTGCCGGTGGTGGTGGGCTTGGTCCTCGGGCCCAAGGCCCTCGGTGGCCTGCTCATGGGGACCATCATCACTGGGTTGTTCGTGGCCATCTCCATGACCACCGGCGGCGGCGCCTGGGACAACGCCAAGAAATACATCGAGGACGGCAACCTCGGTGGCAAGGGTTCCGAGGCGCACAAGGCAGCGGTCACCGGCGACACCGTGGGCGACCCCTACAAGGATACCGCCGGGCCCGCGGTCAACCCGCTCATCAAGATCATCAACATCGTCGCCCTGTTGATCGTGCCCCTGCTCCCGCATGCCTCTTGATGGCTTGAAGCCGCCCGCTGCAAGCGGGTATCCTTGATCGAAAGGAGGCCGGTTCGCCGGCCTCTTTTTTGCGAGAAGATCAGCAACGAACGGGGGATGGCGTGTCAGGTCCGTCACGCGTGCGATGGGCATACCCGCGATGGCTCTCCCACCGGATACCCACCGTGCCGGGTCATCACGATCGCAGGCCATTTTCGTGAGCGGCGCAGACCACTCGCTTGCAGATTCCCCTACTCGACCAGCTTTTCGTCCAAACCTGAAACAACGACCACCAGCGGAGACCGCCATGAACCTCGACCGCGTCAGTCCGGGCCAGGATTGCCCCAATGAGATCAACGTCATCATCGAGATCCCGGCCCATTCGGACCCGGTGAAATACGAGCTGGACAAGGCCACTGGGGCCATGTTCGTGGACCGCTTCATGACCTCGGCCATGCACTACCCCTGCAACTACGGCTACGTGCCCCATACCCTCTCCACCGATGGCGATCCGGTGGACGTGCTGGTGGTCACCCCTTATCCCCTGATCCCCGGTTCGGTGATCCGCGCCCGCCCTGTGGGGGTGCTCAAGATGACCGACGAATCCGGCGACGACGCCAAAGTTCTCGCGGTGCCGGTCGATAATCTCTGCAAGGGCTATCGCCAGGTGCAGGACTTCCGTGACATGCCCCAGGATCTGCTCGACCGCATCGCCCACTTCTTCGAGCACTACAAGGACCTGGACGAGGGCAAGTGGGTGCGGGTGGACGGCTGGGGCGGCCTGGATCAGGCCAAGCAGGAGATCGTCAGCAGCATCGACATGTACCGCAGCGCCCCGGAGAAGCCGCACTTCTGACCGGAGGTCATGAACCCGCATGAAGGTCTGTATTCTCTCCGACAGTCACGACCACATTCCGCTGCTCGATGCCGCGGTGGCGGAGGCCCGTTCCCTGGGCGCCGAGGCGGTGCTGCACTGTGGCGACGTGGTCGCCCCCAGCACCCTGGGCTGCCTGGAGCAGTACGACCTGCCGGTGCACATCATCCATGGCAACAACACCGGCGACCTCTATACCCTGGGGCGCATGGCGGCGCGCAAGGACAGCCGGATCCACTATCATGGCATGGATGCCGCGCTGGAACTGGGCCGACGACGCATCTTTCTGGTCCACTATCCCCATTACGCGCGCGCCCTGGCCTGCACCGGCGACTGGGATCTGGTCTGTTGTGGGCACAGCCACAAGGCGCTTACCGAGGCCGTCCCCAACCACACGGGCGGCCATACCTGGCTGCTCAATCCCGGCACCGTGGGCGGCGTCGGCCGGGCCCCCGCGACCTGGGTCCTCGCCGATCTAGAAGACCTGACCTTCGAACTGCACGAAGTGCCCAAGTCCATCGAACACCCAGACCTGTTTACGGCAGTCACCCCATGAGCAAACTCACCCATTTCAATTCCAAAGGCCAGGCCCACATGGTGGACGTGGGGGGCAAGGACAGCACCCATCGCGCGGCCATCGCCGAGGGGCGCATCCACATGCAGCCCGCCACCCTGTCGTTGATCCGCTCCGGCGGGCATCGCAAGGGTGACGTCCTGGGTATCGCCCGGGTCGCCGGCATCATGGCGGCAAAGCGTACCGCCGACCTCATCCCCCTGTGCCACCCGCTGCCTCTCACCAAGGTGGAGATCGACCTGGATGCCGAGACCGATCCTCCGAGCGTGCACTGCCTCGCCCGGGCGGAGACCGAAGGTCGCACCGGGGTGGAGATGGAGGCCCTGTGCGCGGTGCAGGTAGCCCTGCTCACGGTGTATGACATGTGCAAGGCGGTGGACCGGGGGATGAGCCTGGACCAAGTGCGCCTGCTCGAAAAGGCCGGTGGAAAATCCGGACATTGGCGGCGGCCTTCCGCCGATTGAGCCATAATGGGTAGGCTCCTCTCTTCGGAGAACATAGATGGCCAAATTCGTCGAATGGTCGGATGAACTCAGTGTCGGCATCGAGGAGATCGATGCCCAACACAAGGTCCTGGTGGATCTCGTCAACGAGATGCACGAGGCCATTGCCCAGCGCCACGGCAGTGACGTCGTCAAGGACATCCTGGACAAGCTGGTGGACTACACCCGCACCCACTTCGTGGTGGAGGAGAGCCTCATGCGCATCCTAAATTATCCGGACTACGAGCCCCACAAGGAACAGCACGAGGAGTTGATGCAGCACGTCCACGACCTCCAGGACAAGGTCGCCAGCGGCAAGACCGCCATCGGCTTCGAACTCTTGCATTTCCTCAAGGTCTGGCTCACCAAGCACATCATGGAGACGGACAGGCAGTACAGCGCCTTCTTCCTGGCCGCGGGGGCCCAGCCGAAACTGAGCAAGAAGGGCTGGATCTCCCGCCTCTGGGGGCATAAGGCCTGAACGACCTCTACCGCCGCGCGCGCTTCCTGAAGAGCGCCGCCCAACTGCACCAGGCGCCGCCCGATACGGGCCACGAAGTGGCCTTCGCCGGGCGCTCCAACGCCGGCAAGTCCAGCGCCATCAACACCCTGTGCGCGCAAAAGGCCCTGGCGCGCACCAGTAAGACCCCGGGCCGCACCCAGTTGCTCAACTTCTTCGAACTCGATCGCGAACGGCGTCTGGTGGATCTGCCCGGCTACGGCTTTGCGCGTGTCTCCGAGGCCACCAAGGGGCGCTGGCAGGAACTCCTCGATACCTACCTCACCCACCGGCACTCCCTGCGTGGCATCGTCCTCCTCGCCGACGTCCGTCATCCCCTGAAGGACTACGACCGCCACATGCTGGGGTGGTGTGCCGGAGCCGGTCTGCCTGCCCTTGTCCTGCTCACCAAGGCGGACAAACTCAAACGCGGTCCCGCCCTGGCCCGGCGGGCGGAAGTCCGGCGGGAACTCGCAGACTTGGGCGCGGGATTCAGTGCACAGCTCTTTTCATCGCTCAGGCCCCAGGGGGTCGACGAGTTGCGGGAAGTATTGAATCTGTGGCTCCAGGTCCCAGAACCTCTGTCGTTCTGAAAATCGCAACCGGGACCGGCGCCGGGCGACACATCCCCGTGGCCTCCTCCCTGGTTCGCCGACCATCCTGGGGTCAGGCGGGCAGAATGCGGCTCAATCCACGAAGAACTGCTGCTTCATCAGGATCTTATGGGTCCGTTGGGATCCTTCGGGCCGTACCTCGATGGTGAAATTCAGATGCTCCTGGTTGTGTACATGGAATTCACCGATGTAATAGATGGCGTCCTGCTCGTCGATCTCACGCATCGGGATCTCGATGGTTTGACCGCGGAAATTGACCGCACGTGCGTGGACCTCGGCCGGCACAGGCTTGCCCGTGGTACCGGGTACGTCACGAATCACGCTCACATTGAGCATGCCCTTGCTCTTGCTGCGCTGGATGCCGTAGGTATGCGCCACCTTCGGGTCCAGCATATCCGTGGTGAGGGCACTGTGGTAGATGGTGTAGCCCGGGATTCGGGTGGAGTTCTCGGCCTGGGCGACTGCCATCAGCAACAACAGGGGAAGGGCAAAGGCGAGTCTGGGATAAGGGATCATGGGACCTCCTGGTGGATCGTTTGCTTATGGTTATGTCTCTCCCGTGAGGCATCCACGGGAACAAGGGGACAAATCGGTATCCGAAGAGCGATACCCGTCGCGCACGCGTCTCAGGTCTTCCGCGGGACGCCTCCTGGCCAGAGGCCAGCATCCCTTGCACGCGTGGGATGAGCGGCCGATTGCAGTGTGTCCACCGCACCGAGTCGCCGCAACACAACCCGCAGGCAGGAAGGCGCAAGGCCCGAATCCATGCGCAACAGGCCAAGCATAGCCGCATTCACGATGGGCTTGCCAGTCCTTTGACGCCCTCTTGAACAGGAGACCGGCCAGGGCACCCCAGCCTGTCACAGAGGCCGGGGTCCTTCGCCTCTTTTTCAAGCGCGGCACCTGCGTCGGCCTTCATCCTCCCTGAGAGGCCACCAACCGGGGACGTGGATGCTCCGTCTTGTCCACGGGTATCGGGTGCTGGAGTTGGTTGTGCATGTTGCGAAGGGCCGTGAGCTGGCGCGCCAGTTCGGCGTACTGATCCTCCAGATCCTCTATGCGCACCTGCAGGGTACTCTTGGATTGGCCGATCTTCTGCAGATTGTCCAGGCGCTTCGCCATCATCTCCTTGTGTTCGTGTATCTGTTCCACGAGGGGATTGAGGGCGGCACCCAACCAGACGTCCAGGCCGCGGTCGAGGCGCACGAAGATATCACGTCCACGCCCCGCCAGTACGTGGAAGAAACGTCTGGCTACGCTGCTCTGCTCGCTGAAGGCCATGCGCGGACTCTTACGGAAGGCCTCTGCCTCTTGATGGAGAAGCTCCAGCTCCACTCGAAACCGGACCGTAGAGAAGGTCTGGGGCTGGACCGAGGAGAATCCAAACTCGTTTTGAAACTGCTGGTAGATCCGCCGTACCCGCTTGCGGGTCTTTTCCGTCTGGACGGTGGTGGCATTCATGGCCCGCCGGAACTCGTCGAACAGGAATCTCATCACCTGTCTCATGCCGTGGGTCGTCCAGCTCTTAAGCATCTCCCGATGGCTGGTCCCGATCAGGGCATCTATCCTGTCGATAGAGGTCAATTCCCGAAGGCTCTGGATCTCACTTTGAAAGTCGTGTCGTGCGCTCTGGAACCGGCCGATACTGGCCAGATACTGGGCCTGCTCGGCGCGGGTCTTCTCCAGCAGGCGATTGATGACGTCCTCGCTCTTGTCACGCAGTTGCTCCAACTCATGCAACTGGCGTTTGACGTTGTTGAGCTGTTGTGCAACGAGGCCACGCTGACTCTCCATCAACTGGCCTACCTCGGCCTCGATACGCCTCATCACGATAGCCTGGCGATTGCGCAGCATGTGGCTGGACAGAAACTCCTCCAGCGCGGGCAGGGCGCTGCGTTGCAGCAGATCCGGATCGTTGCAGACCTTGCCCACCAGCCCCTTTGCGGCCGATACGGGAAACACGACGTCTTCCTTGACCCCGAGGATGCGCGCGGTGGAACTGCGTTGCTCAGCTATGGCAGCTTCTACCTCCCCGGGCCCGCGCAGATCGTCCCAGAGTACGTCGATCTTGTTCAGCACCACCATCAGGCCCTGCCTCCGGCTGGCCTGAAAACCCTGGATGTGATGTTGCCACATCTCCAGGTCGCTGCGGGTGACTCCGGCATCGGCCGCCAGCACAAACAGGATGGCCTGGGCCGCAGGCAGGGTGCTGAGGGTAAGCTCCGGCTCGCTGCCCAAGGCGTTCAGGCCCGGGGTGTCGAGGATGACCAGGCCTTGTTTGAGCAACGGATGGGGGAAGCTGATGATCGCATGGCGCCAGCGTGGGATCTCCACCTCCCCCTCCACCAGGGCGTCTCCGTCCGCCTTGGCGTCATATAGACCGAGGTGGGCGGCCTCATCCGGGGGGACGCGCTTGACCATCACGAGTTCCTGCAGGGCCGACTGCATCTGCTCCGGGGATTGGAGGTTCAGCGGATAGTGGACCCATTGTTTCGGATCGGCCTTGAGTTCGGACACCGAGGTTTCTTGGTTGCGGGTCTCGATGGGCAGGAGGCGAATATAGGCCTCGTTGCGCTGATCGTCCCAGAGCATCTCCGTGGGACACATGGTGGTACGCCCGGCGGCGGAAGGCAGCAGGCGGCGCCCATAGTCGGCGAAGAACACGGCATTGATGAGTTCGGTCTTGCCGCGGGAGAACTCCGCCACGAAGGCGATGGTGAGCCGGTCTCTGGCGAGGGTATCGCGCGTGATGCGGATTCGTTGCCTGGTCTCATCGGTGGCCAGGCCGTGCTGATCGAGCCAGGCCGAGAAGGCATCCACGGTCCGCGAAACCTGGGTCTTCCATTTGCCATAGGCCTGGAAGCCCTGCTGAAACCCGTTGTTGGCCATGCCTTGCCGCCTATTCGTTCTTGATTTTTCGAGTATAAAAAGAGATCAGATGACAAAGCGTGACGAAAGCCCCAGTTCCCATCCACGGTGCCCGCTCCGTGTCGCCGTAGGAGATGCCAGGAAGGGCCGTGATCAGGGGGGCTCCTGAAGGCTTCGTCAGGCCCGGATCTTTCACCGGGGGCGGGCAGCGGCGCTGCGCAACCGGCCATGCCGGAATTCAGGTGCGCAGGGCATACTTCTTCATCCGATAGATGAGGGTGTCCCGGCTCAGGCCGAGCAGGCGGGCGGCACGGGTCTGGTTGCCTCCGGTACGCTTCAGGGCCTGTCGGATGAGATCGCGTTCCACCGCGGCCAGGTCGAGGCCATCGGCAGGGAGAGCGAAAGATGCGGCACTGCCATGGGGGCGGAGTTCCAACGGCAGGTTGTCCGGTCCCACCTCACGCCCAGGCAGGAAGATGGCCAGGCGCTCGCACAGGTTGCGCAGCTCACGCAGATTGCCCGGCCAGGAATGCTGCGCCAGCCGCGCCAGGGCGCGCCGGCCGAGGCGTGCCGGTGCCAGTTCATGACGCCTGGCCATATCGGCGAGGAAGTGGGCGGCCAGCTCGGGCAGGTCCTCCAGACGCCGTCGCAACGGTGGCATCTCCAGGGGAACCACGGCGAGGCGGTAGTAGAGGTCCTCGCGGAAGCGCCCGGCCGTCACCTCGGCGGACAGATCCCGGTTGGTGGCAGCGAGGATGCGGGTCCCGCTGTGCCGCGTGCGGCCACAGCCCAGGGGCTGGTACTCGCCCGATTCGAGAAAGCGTAGCAGCTTGGCCTGGACATCGAGGGGTAGTTCACCCACCTCGTCCAGGAACAGGGTGCCACCCTCGGCACGCGCGACGAAGCCCTCGTGGTCGCGGTTGGCGTCGGTGAAGGCCCCCCGGCAATGGCCGAACATCTGCGACTCGGCCAGGGGTGCCGAGAGGCTGGCACAATTGAGGGAGACGAAGGGGCCTTCGGCACGGGGACCGGAGTCATGGATCAGGCGCCCCAACAGTTCCTTGCCAGTGCCCGTTTCGCCGCTGATGAGGACGTTGACATCCGCCGTCGCCACTAAGCGGGCGGCATTGACCACTTCAGTGAGGGCGGAGGAGTGTCCGATCAAGTGGGTGGGCGATGACATCGTCGAATTCCCCAGCGACATTGGACAAAAACGAGAAGAGACCTGTCAACAGCAGCAGCGCAGCCGCAACCGATCTGACGTAAGGCCTTGAGCGCAAACGAATCAACAGGGTTCCGAGGATACCACCGGAGAGTACCCCCGGCAAGGTGCCCAGGCCGAAGGCGAGGAGGGTGAGTCCGCCCCGCCAGGGAGCCGCGGAGAGGGCCGCCAGGACCACTACCGAATACACCAGGCCGCAGGGCAGCCATCCCCAGACCAGACCGAAGGCCAGTGCCTGCCAGGGCCGACGTACCGGTAACAGGCGCTGTCCCACGGGTTGCAGGTGCCGCCACAGGGGTTGGCCGAGGCGTTCCAGGACCGCCATCCCAGGCAACCAGCCGCCCACATAGAGGGCGATGAGCACGGTCAACGCCCCCCCGGCCCCGCGCAGCCAGGTGCCCAGTCCCAGGGTGGTAGAGACCAGTGCCCCGGCCCCACCGGCCAGCGACCCCACCAGACAGTAGCTGCTGATACGCCCCAGGCTGTACATGAGGTTGTATAGCAACAGTGCCCTGCGGTCGGCGCGGATGGACGGGGCCAGGCTCATGGAGAGGGCGCCGATGATCCCCCCGCACATGGCGGCGCAATGGAGGAGGCTGAGCAGGCCGATGAGAAAGGCGGCGGTGAGGTCCATGGGCGCCAGTATACGCCGCGCAACGGCGGGCCATTTGCCACAGCGTTTCGGTGATCTGCCCTCGGTGCGGCCCGGAGGGGGCGGATCTCAGCGCGTGTTCGTGCAAATTCCGACCGCCACACAAAGGCTTGGGTATCCATTCGGACTCTGGCACGAGATCTGCATTCAGCGTCGGGTCCAAAACTGACTTGTGCAGGTTCCTTCATGACCAAGACCCTTATGCTCGCGCCCCTCACCCTCGGTATCCTACTTGCCCCCCTCGGTACCCTGGCCGAGAGGCTGGAAGAGGTGGATGTGGAGGCCACCGCCCCTGTGAACCCGACTCGCACGCAGGCCCCTGCGGAGGCCAGGGAACAGGCCCTGCCCGCGGACGCCGCCGATGCCCTGCGTGAACTCACCGGTGTGAGCGGCGCACGCATGGGCGGCCGCGCCCTGGAGCCCGTCATACGCGGCCAGTCCCAGAACCGCCTGAACGTGATCCTGGACGGGGCCTACGTGCATGGCGGGTGCCCGAACCGCATGGATCCGCCCACCAGCTATGCCCCCATGGACAGCTATGACGATGTGGAGGTCATCAAGGGATTCCAGAGCGTCCTCTACGGAGGCGGCGGGAGTGGCGGTACCGTCCTCGTCAAGCGGCGGCTGCGCCCGCTGCCGGCGGACAAACCCTGGGACGGGCACATCCGTGCCGGTTTCAAGGGCAATTCCGATACCCGCAACCTGAGCGCCGACCTGAGCCTGGGCAGTGGCCGGGTCTATGGGCGCGGCAGCCTGTCCTATCAGGATGCGGGCAACTACGACGACGGCGACGGGCACCGGGTACGCTCCGCCTATGAGACCCGGGCCGGGGCCCTGATGTTGGGTCTGAGCCCGTGGGATGGGGGGCGCCTGGAGGCCAGCGTGGACCTGCAGCGGGATCGGGACACCCTCTATGCCGGGGCCGGCATGGACTCGCCCGCGAGCGACCTGGACAGCTACCGCCTCAAGTTCTCGCAGGATCTCGGGGCGGGGCCGTTCGACCGCATCGAGGCTGAGGCCTACCGCAACCAGGTGGATCACGAGATGAACAACTACTCGTTACGGCCCGTCACCGCCCCCATGAAGATGCGTACCCTGAGCGCCTCCGACACCAGCGGCGGCCGTTTCCAGACGACCCTCGGGCTGGCCGGCGACGGCAACCTGGATCTGGGCGCGGACTATCAGTACAACCGGCGCAACGCCAACCTCTTCAGCGGCCCCAAGACCCTCGGCGGCGACCCCGCAAGGCTCGATTCCATCCTGTGGCCGGACGTGGCCTTGAAACAACTCGGCCTGTTCGCCCAGGGCGACCTCCCGCTCGGCGAGGACCTGGATCTGTTCGCCGGTCTCCGCTACGACCGGGTGACCAGCGAGGCACGGCGGGCCGCCGAGAAGGGCAAGGGGCTCACCAGTCCCGACGACCTCTACCGGACCTACTACGGCACGAGGGCGAAAAAGGCCGAGGAAGACAACCTGAGCGGCTTCCTGCGCCTGGAACAGGCCCTGGGGACGGGTGACGATACCGCCTACCTGGCCCTGTCCCGGGCGGTGCGCACCGCGGATGCCAGCGAACGTTTCCTGGCCAAGAACGCCATGAAGCCTGCTCTGCGTTGGATCGGCAACCCCGGACTCGCCCCCGAGAAGCACCTCCAGATCGAGGCGGGCGTCGAATGGGCGGGGGCGGCCTGGCGGGCCGGCGGATCGGTCTACTACGACCATGTGGACGACTACATCCTGCGTGACAAGGCGGCGGGTCAGGCGGGCATCCGTCGCAGCGACGGCGCCTCCATCTATCGCAATATCGGCGCCCGCCTCTGGGGGGTGGAGGTGGACGCCCACGTGCGCCCGCTGTCCCATTGGCAGGCCAGTCTGGGGCTGGCCTACGTGAATGCCCGCAATACCGACGATGGGCGCTGGCTGCCCCAGACCCCGCCCCTGGAGGGCCATCTGGGACTGGACTATGGCCGGGGGCGTTGGTCGGCGGGTGGGGTGCTCCGCTTCGCCGCCACCCAACACGATGTGGACGTGGCGAGCGGCCAGGACGTGGGCGAGACCCCCGGTTGGGGCGCCCTGGACCTCTACGGCCGCTACCGGGTGAGCCGGATCCTGGACCTGCGTCTGGGCGTGGACAACGTCTTCGACCAGACCTATGCCTATCACGTCAATCGCGCCAACAGTGACCCCTTCAACCCCGAGGCGATCCAGGTCAACGAGCCCGGCCGGTCCTTCTGGGCCGATCTCAGTGCGCATTTCTGAGGGTATACCCGTCGCACGTGAATATGTCGTGTTTCGAGGGTGTTCCTCGTGCCCCTGGGCAAGGCGCGGAAGCGAGTCATAGTGGGGGATTGTGGCGAGCAATCGCCACGCCGCCCGGGGATGCGAGGGGCAGCCGCAGTAGCGAGAAGCGGCACAGGGAGGTGCCGTCTACGGACCGAAGGACGGAAATATTCGCGCGCGACGGGTATATAGTGGGGGGCTCCCGGACATCCCGATGACTTACGGAGCCCTCGTGAAACGCACCGCCCCCCTCTGGATCCTGACCGGCCTCTTCGCCGCCGCCGCGTGCGGCCTCGCCCTGTACAAGGCCTGGCCGCTGCTCTTCCCGCAGGCGCAGTTCCTGGGCACGGCGGAGCCCGGCTGCGATCTCACCAAAGGGCCGTGCAGCGGCCGTCTGCCCGGCGGGGGCCGCGTCCGTCTCTCCATCACCCCACGGCCGATCCCGGTGGTGAAACCGCTGGCCATCGAGGTGGACCTGGAGGGCATTCAGGCCGATACGGTGGAGGTGGACTTCGTGGGGGTCAACATGAACATGGGCTTCAACCGCCCGCGCCTGAAACCCGCTGGACCCGGCCGTTTCCGCGGCCGCGGCGTGCTGCCGGTGTGCGTGCGCAGGCATATGGTCTGGGAGGCGCGGGTGCTGGCCCACACCCCGGACGGCCTGGCCGTGGTGCCCTTCCGCTTCGATACCTACAAGCGCCGATGAAGAAATATCTCCCCTATCTCCTGATCCCGGCCCTGGCCGGCCTCGTGGCCGTCCTGTGGCAGTGGCACCCCGGCGACCCCCTGAGACTGGCCGGCAAGCCCCGCGGCGGTGACTTCACCCTGCAATCCGCCCGGGGCCCGGTCTCCCTCCACGACCTGCGTGGCCGGGTGGCGCTGATCTACTTCGGCTACACCTCCTGCCCCGACATCTGCCCCACCAATCTCGCCCAGATCGGCGCCGCCTTGAAACGCCTGACCCCGCAGGAGCGGCGGAACGTGGCGGTGCTCTTCGTCAGCGTGGACCCCGAGCGCGATACACCGCAGAAACTGGCCCGCTATACCGCCTTCTTCGATCCGGCCATGATTGGCCTGACCGGCACCCCGGCACAGGTCGCCGAAGTGGCTCATCGCTATGGCGCCAGCTATCGCAAGGTGAAGAGCGACAGTGCCCTCGGCTACCTGGTGGACCATTCCGCCTTCACCTATGTGGTGGACGGGCGAGGCCGCTTGTGCGAAACCCTGCCCCACGCCGCCCCCATCGACCAGATCCTTGGCGCCATCCGGCGCTGTCATTGACCCAGGAGACCGACCCATGTTCCCTACGAGATCCCTCATCCTGACCCTGGCTGCCACCCTGACCTGTACTCAGGCGCTGGCCGATGCCGCCGGCGATGTACAGGTGACGACCCCCTACGCCCGCCAAGTCCCGCCGGGGGCAGTGGCGAGTGCCGCCTTCATGGAACTGAACAACCGGGGACACGAGGATCATGCCCTGGTGGCCGCCGCCAGCCCGGCCGCCGAGGTCGTGGAACTGCACGAACACGTGATGAAGGACGGTATGATGCAGATGCGTCCGGTGCCACGAATCGGGATTCCCGCGGGCGCTACCACCCGCCTGCAGCCGGGCGGCTACCACGTCATGCTCATCCATCTGCGTCAGGACCTCGCATCCGGGCAGACGGTCCCCCTGACCCTGACCTTCGAGGACGGGAGCAAGAAGGCCGTCGAGGCCCCGGTGAGGCGTATCGGGGCGATGACGAAGAAGATGCACTGAGAGGGATCTCCCTGTTCCGCACGGGCATCTCGTTTTTTTCGAGATGCCCTGCGGTTCACGGCGCCCCTGTCTGCGGACAGCGCGCAGGCAGAGATCGGGACACCGGCCTTCCGGCGGCGGTTCTTCGCCGTCCCGGCCGGCCCCACGGGGGCCGAGTGCGACTCCGCGGTCCCGGGCCGGCTATTCGTCCGCCCCGCGACCCTCCGCCCGGGGCCCCGGCGCCCGTACCGCGAAGGCCAGCCGCCTCACCCCCATCTCCTCGAGCCGTGAGAGGACCTCCGCCAGGCGTTGGTAGGGGGTCGCTCGGTCCGCCCCCAGGCGCAGCACCAGCCGCGGCTCGGCGGCCATGCGCCGCCCCAGCTCGGCCGCCAGCGCCCCGGCGGCGAGGGGCTCGCCGTCCAGACGCAGGCCGCCGTCGGCCGTCACCACCAGGTCCACCACTGTGGGTTCCGTCAACGGCGGCGCCCCCGTGCGCGGCAGATCCACCCGCAGGGCCTGGGCGAACAGGGGCGCGAGGAGGATGAAGATCACCAGGAGCACCAGCATCACGTCCACCAGGGGGGTGACGTTGATCTCCGACAAGGGGCGTTCGTGGTCGCCGGAATCCAGACCCAGGGCCATTCAGTCCTCCGCACCACCGTGATCGTCGGGTGTCTCCGGTGCAGCTGCCGGGGCGGCTGGGGCGTTCAGCTCCCGCAGACGCAGGCCATTGGCCGCCATCGCCAGACCGAGGCGGCGCAGCCCCCGCACCAGGAGATTGTAGGCCACCACCGCGGGGATGGCGGTGAACAGCCCTAGGGCGGTGGCCACCAGGGCCTCGCCCACGGGACCCGCCACCGTGTCCAGAGAGAGACCCCGGCTGCCGTCGAGGCCGACCAGGGCGTGCATGATGCCCCATACGGTACCCAGCAGGCCGATGAACGGTGCGGCGCTGCCGATCGAGGCCAATACGGTGAGCCCCCCCTCCAGACGCACGCGCACCCTCGCCAGGGCGGCCTCCAGGCGCTCCTCCAGGGGCAGGGACGATGCCGTGGAGGCGAGCCGGCGGAGGTCCTCCGCCACAGAGCCGCGCGGCAGGACACCGCCCTCCACGGGCAGCGTGGCCGCCGCCAGGAGCCGCGCCGCGCCACGCTCCTTGCGTCCAAGCCAATAGAACTGAAAGGTCTTCAACAGGATCAGGCTCCAGGACAACAATGACATGCCGAGCAGGCACAGGGCCACGCCCCGCACCACCCAGTCGCCGGCCTGCCACCACTGAACCCATTCAAGACTCATAGGGGTTCAACCCTTCTTCAGGCGGAAACGAATGGGGACCTCCACCTCGGCGGTCACCGCCTCACCGTCACGGCGGGCCGGACGGAAGCGCCAGGCCTTCACCGCCCTCAAGGCCGCCCGGTCGAGGCTGGCGTGGCCGCTGGAGCGGGCCAGGTCCACCCTCAGGGGGCGCCCGTCCGTGCCGACCTGCACCCGCAACAACACCAGGCCCTGCCAATGGTGGCGGCGCGCCCGCCGGGGATAGGCGGGCTTGGGGTTGTGCAGATAGGCGGCAAAGGCATCGGGGGGCTGGAATCCGGCCGGCCGCGTCCCGGATGGGGGTGGAGAGGCCGTCCGCGCCGCTGTGACCGTCCGCGGCCGGCGGACAGAGCGCAGCGGAGGCGTGGCCACCGAGGGCATCTTGGCTTGTGGATGTGGCCTGGCCCTGGGCCTGACCTTGGGTGGTGGTGCCGGCTTGCGCCTGGAAATGGGAACCGGCGCTGGGCGAACCGCCGGACTGGCCTCAGGTGGCCGCCCGGGCGGAGTCAGAGGCGTCTGCCGGGGTGCAGGCGCCTCATGCACGGGCTCCGGGGGCGGCGCTTCGGGCGCCACTGGTGGGGCCAGGGACACCAGTTCGAAAGGCGGTGAAACCCGGACCGGAGACGCTCGCCCGATCCGCCCCTGCACCAGGACGGTGACCCACAGCGCATGGAGCCCGAGGGCGGACAGAAAGGCGAGGGGACCCATCCAGGGGCGTACTACGGGACTCATGGCAGGGGTGTATAGCAAGGACTATGCCATTAATAACCCGTTGATTCAGTGATGGCGCCTGCGTCCCATCTCACTCGGGGAAGCGGCAAATAACGCAGGTCGGCGGGATTTGCCTCAGCACCCCTCAGCCGGGGGCCTTTGCCGTCTTGCTGTCGTGGGCCTTGGCTTTGTGTTTGGTATCGTCCTTGCCTCCCGGCTTGGGCTCCGTACTCGAATGCAGATTCTTCTTCTTTCCGTCCTTGAAATCCGTTTCGTACCAACCGCTCCCCTTGAGCCGGAAGGCCGGTGCCGAAAGTAGCCGCTTGAGGTCCGGCCGCCCACATTGCGGACATTCCTCCAAGGGTTTCTCGCTCATCTTTTGCATCGCCTCCAGGCGATGGCCACAATGCTCGCACTGATACTCGTAGATGGGCATGGCGACGATACCTCCACGGACACTAAAATGCTGAGGAATATGGTGACGAGATGAGCGTTTTCAACCCCCATCGGACCACTGCCGGGGTGGACGAGGCCGGCCGTGGCCCGCTGGCAGGCCCGGTGGTGGCGGCGGCGGTGATCCTGGATCCGGCACGCCCGATCGCTGGCCTGGCCGATTCGAAACGTCTGTCGGCCAGACGCAGGGAACGCCTGGCTGTGGAGATCGAGGCCCACGCCCTGGCCTGGGCCCTCGGTCGGGCGGAGGTGGCCGAGATCGACCGGATCAACATCCTCCAGGCCAGTCTTAGGGCCATGGAAAGGGCGGTGGCGGGCCTTGGGGTGGTACCCGATCTGGCCTTGGTGGACGGTGATCAGGCCCCGGGGCTGGCGTGTGAGGTGCGTACCCTGATCCGTGGAGATGCACTGGAACCCGTTATCGGGGCGGCCTCCATCCTCGCCAAGGTGGCCCGTGACCGGGAGTTGGCGGCTCTCGACGCCCGTTATCCGGGCTATGGTTTCGCCCGGCACAAGGGGTATCCCACCCCTCAGCATCTCCAGGCCCTGCAGTGCCTGGGTCCCTGCCCGGAGCATCGCAGCAGCTTTGCGCCGGTCAGGCGGGTGATCGCCACCCGCCGGAAGTAGGATGCGATAATCCCTGAGTCATTCGGTGCCACACCCCGCGAGGAGGGGGCGCTGGATACGCATCAGGCCTCGCCGATACGGTGGCTGTGCCCTGAATAACGGGTCTGTCCCCCCTTGCCGTAGGTCTTCGCATGGTCGGGCCGACCGCGCAGGACCTCCAGGGAGTGGCGTACCCGGACCTCGGCCAGACTCAGCAGGCCGCCGTTGACGGCATTCATTTCACGGCAGCGGTGAGCGGCCTCGCTCAGGGAGTGCCAGAGCCCGATGGCGGCTTCACCGGCCATGCGGGCAAGGCATTCGCTGCCCCGTCGTCCCTGTGGTAACCCCAGACGGCGCAGGATCTGCGCGTGCCGATCCACACGGTCGTCGAGTGCCTTGAGCAGGGCCTCCTTGGCCGGGACGATCCTTTCCAGGGCCGCGGCATCCCTCGCGCGCAAGGCGCTGTTCTCCTGGTCGAGCAGATCGAGCAGGCGGCGGGTCGCCTCCAACTCCTGTTCGAGCAGGCGTTCGGCCTCCTGCCGTCCTTCGGGTGACAGGGCGTTCATGGCAATTGACGCTCAAGGTCCAACACCTTGTCGGCGGTGCGAACCGGGTCCACTGCAAAAGTGCCGGTGGCGAGTTCCATGCGTACCGCTTCCACGCGCTGACCGTCCACCACCGGGAGATTGGCGAGCCGCCCTTCGAGGTCCTGCAGGCGACTGGCTGAATCCGTCAGTCTCACCGAGTCCGCGTTTGCATCACCTGGGCCGCCTGCAGCGGCGGGGGCACCCGCGGCATCGGCCGCCCCCGCCCTGCCGCTATCACCGGTGTTTTGCACCAGGCCACCGGGAAGCCCCTGAATTTCGATGTTCATACAGGCACCTGTGTTGCTCTGAAGAGAGGCCGGACAAGATCGCTCTTAGTCCTTTCCGACCGGGAAAGCGCGCCATGTGATTCATGCTTTCCCTGATATTCAATCGCCCGAAAAATGCTGCGACGATCGACGTCTTCCTTACCCGCGATACCTGTGTCGGTAAGGCCTGAAATTACTTTAACGATCGGGAACAGGCTGTGAAGCAAAGGATTGATAGGCCCCGTGCATGCTTCGGGGATAGCGGGCGCCGCAGCCCGAGAATGCGACCTTCACGGTCATCTCTCAAGGCAAAAAAAGCCCCAGCGGCTCGGGGAAAGCCGCTGGGGCGAGAGTGCAGACCTCGGATCGGGGCGATCCGAGGTCCGGGCCGTCAAGGGAGGGGGAAATCCGGCCCGGCGTATACAACGCTCAAAACATGAGACCCGCCGATACCGGAAAAGTTGCCGAACACGGAAAAATTTTTTTCGTCATTCCCGGAAGGCCTTGTGGCAGGACTTGCACGCCTTCGCCGTGTCCTGCAAGGCGTGTTTCATGGCCGCCCGGTCGCCTCCGGCCGCCGCGGTCTCGAGGGCCCCGGCCGCCTTGACCAGGCCCCGGTACTTCCCCACGAACGTTTCCCAATCCAGCCAGATATCCGGGCGGGCATCGGTGTCGTCACCTTCGTCCGAATCCTCGGGGAAACCGGCCAGGAGATCGAGCCGGGTGGCCCTGTGGAGGTCTCTGGCGTGGCGTCGGAAGCGTTCGCTGTCGAAGGGGCGTTTGCCTTTGGCCATGGCCATCATGGACTTGAGGTTCCAGGCGAAGACATCCATCAACGCGGTACGGTATTCGATGGCCTTGCCATGGTCGTCGTGCGCCTCATGGGCGAAGGCCATCGGGACGAGGCCCAGGGCCAGGATGATCGCGAGGGTACGCGGATACGGGGACATGAACGGACTCCTCTGTTGCGCTGGGATCGGTGGCGGTGGCTTGTGGGCTCCATCCCCGTGCGGCCGCGGGACGGCCTCTGGCCATCATCTCAGAAGGTGGCCGAGTTCCATCCCCACAGGTGTCTCTCGGGGCCGCTGAACTCGATGTACACCCGTTCCGCCGGGATCTCAAGGTGTGCCTCCAGGAACTCGCACAGGGTCGCCGACAGGCCCGGGGTGCGCGGCTCCGGCAGGCCCAGGCTCTTGAGTTCCACGTAGGCCAGGGGTGCCGAACTCCCGGCGAAGGACATGTGGGGATTGTGGGTCAGGCTCACCATCACATAGCTCTCGGGCTTGCCGAGCATCCCGGCCACCGCGGCTGAGGCCTGACGCAACAGGGCCGCGGTGTCCTCCGGCAGGGCCTGATTGGTCTCGATCTTGATCAGGGGCATGGGGGATCTCCGAGGTCATTTACAGTACTTTTTGATCTGGGTCCGCGCCTCAGTCATGCGCGCTTGGCGGTCCTCCTCGGTGAGGCGCACGAAACTGCCGTCCGGCATCTGCACCAGGCGGTTGCCCAGGCCCTCCAGTTTGCTCAGATTGGCCCGCGCGGTATCGCAACTTGCCTGCCGCCGGGCCTGCTTGGCCACGGCGGCGGCGTGTTTCGAGCGCGCCTCGTCCCGCGCCTTCAGATATTCCTCCACCCCCCGGCGGTGGTCTTCCTCGATGGCCTTCATGGCGGCCTTGGGGTCCACTTTGGGCGGGGGCGGCAGGCGTACCCGTTCGGCCTCCACTCTCGCTGGCAGATGGTCGCCGAAATGCACCTCACCGCCGGCATCCACCCAACGGTAGACCCGGGCATCGGCGGCGACCGCCCAGAGGGTGGCGAGAACGAGTGTCCATTTGCGCATGATGAGGTCTCTTGTCCTGAATCGCGGGACCGAGTATGCCTTGGTGAAGGCGTTCGAGTGAAGCCCTTCAACCCTCCAACAACAGATCTTTGGCCCGGTTCACCTGGGATGCGAGCCAGGTGGAGCCGCCACGGTCCGGGTGCAGGCGCTGCATCAGGCGGCGATGGGCGGCGACGATCTGATCGCGGTCCGCGCCTGGTTCCAGGCCGAGGATCTGGTAGGCCTGCTCCCGGGTCATGGGACCCTGGCCCGTTGCCTCGCCGGTGGCCTCGGACCCATCGTTTCGCCATCCCGGTCCCTGGGTACGGTCCAGATAGGCTACCAACAACGGCACCGAAGAAGGGTCGTGTTGACGAAAGTGAGCGAGGAGTCCACGTAACTGGTCGAGGGTCAGTTCACTCAGGGCACGGCCCGCATGGGGACCCTGCAGGACCTGCCCGTCCATACGTCCGCTCACCGGGTCGATGCGCAGTTCGAGAGAGGCCGTGCGCATACGCGACGCGCCTCCCAGGCCCTCCCCGTGCCGCCCGAAGCTGCGCCAGAGGTCGTGCAACTGGGGCAGGGCCCACAACACCCGGCTCAGACGCTGGAGCGCGGGGATCAGGGCCGCCACGAGGGCGAACAGCCAGTTGAGGCGGCCCGTGGCCGCCAGGATCAGCAGTACGACGATCAGCAGGACGGGCAGGACCTTGCGCAAGAGACTGGCCACGCGCTCGGGCGGGGTGCGCAGGAACCAGTGCCATCCCTGGTAGAGCATCAGGGCGATCCCCAGGAGAAGCAGAAGACGGGCCATGGGTCACCGGAGGAATGGAGTCGCCCGATTTTATACCCGTCGCACGTGAATATTTCGTTTTTCGAGGGTGTTTCTCGTGCTCCTGGGCAAGGCGCGGAAGCGAGTCATAGCGGGGGCTATGGCGAGCTTTCGCAACACAGCCCAGGGGTGCGAGGGGCGACCGCAGTAGCGAAATATTCACGTGCGACGGGTATAGCAGGTGGTGGTGGCACGGGTGGCCAAGAATGCCTGGGTGCTCTGGGGGCTGACGACCAACGGCGGGGAGTATTGCGCGGGGAGGGCTTGAACAGAGATTCCGGGAACGCAACGCAGGACGTGAACTGACTTCACCTGACACTTGCCGCAGGCTGTTGATGGTATGGCCGGTCGGGCCGGCGCCGGAAGCTCCTGACCGCAGGCACGGCCTTCCACGGCCGAATTTCAAATGAGGAGCCGGTGCGCGGACCCCATCAGGGCCGGGGTTCAACATGCACCCGTACACAGGCCGGATATAAGCATGCAATCTGACGCCCTGCCTCAAGCGCATGGGTTGCACGGTCGGGGGGAGTCCATATGGGCCTGTTTGCCCGATACCACGTAGGTCGCCTCCGCTTGGTTGCCACCGTCCTGAAATGCCAGCGAGGCACAGAGTCCTCGTACCAAGGCGAGACCCCGGCCATGCAACTGCCCGGGATCGGCGGCCGATTCCAGATGTGCGGGGTCGAAGCCGGGCCCGCTGTCCTTCACGCGGATACGTAACCGCCAGCCACTGGGATGGGGTTCCCGCTGGAGGCGGATACGCACGGAGCCGTCTTTCAGTCTCTCAAGGCGCCGGCTGCGTGCCTCGAAGTAGTCGCTGAATCCTTGGGGATCGGCCTTCTGCCTGGAGTCCAGGCCGAGCACCCCGTGCTCCAAGGCATTGACGAAGAGTTCACTGAGCACGGTGAACAAAGGGGCGTGATCGAAGTCCTCCCCTTCGAGTTCGCGTATCTGGCTGAGCAGCATCGGCACGGGATCGGCGCGGGCCAGGCGTGCGCCTTCGAGACAAAGTTCAATCGCCCAGCGATCGGTACCCGATGATTCTTCCGGGGTATCGGTATCCACGACTTCGGCCACATCCTCCCTCGCCCCTGCTGCACGGAACAGGCCGGGGACGCAGGGTATTTCCACCAGGCTGATATCGTCGACCTGGGGGGTACCATCGCAAAAGTCCCGCAACACACCGACCAGCTGCTTCAGCCGTGGGTTTGGTCCCGCCGTGGCGATGACCGCCTCCAGCCGCTCGCACCCGAATGGCTCAGCAGATGCATTCGTGGCCTCGACGACGCCGTCGGTGGTGAGTAACAGACGATCGCCGGCTGCGACCGGAATGGATTGCGCCAGGCCCGCGAAGTCCACTTCCGTAAGGATCCCTAGGGGCAACCCCGTAGAGGGGATGCGCGCCTTTACCGTCCTCCCCGAAGCGGCCACCAGCAGACCTTCAGGCAGGCCGCAGTTGACTGCACGGAGCCGCTTGAGATCGCTGGGGATCTGTACGAACTCGGCGGCCAGGTACATGCAGGTGGGCAGCAGTCCATGCAATTTGCGATTGATGGCAGCGAGGATGCGTTCGGGCGGAAAGCCCTTGGCGGTCATGGCCCGGAACACCTCAGCGGTGGGCAGGGCGCCCAGGGCAGTGGACAGGCCGTGGCCGCTGAAGTCGCCGAGCAGCAGATGGAGATCACCGCTCGGCGCATAGGCACTGAGGAACAGGTCTCCACGGAAGAGGTCTGCGGGTTGGAGGTGGGTGTGTAGGGTGTCGAGGGCGACGTTCCCCGCCACCACCGCAGTCTCGAATACCCTGCGGGCGATCTCCTCATCCTGGCGCATGCGGTCGTACAGGCCCTCGATCTCCTGCCGCAGGGTACGGATATGTGCCCGGGCCTGGATCCCGGCGGCCGGGACCGGTGGACCGATCGGTTTGCTGGGAGGATCGATACCACTTGAGGCCATGGCCTCGCCTTCGGGTGGGCCGGTAAGAAAGATCACCGAGATGTGGCGTCCGCCAGAGAGGCGCTCGATCTCCCGCGCGACCTCGTGGCCATCCATCTGCGGCATCTTCACATCCATGAAGACCAGGTCAGGATGCCTCTCGGCGCAGAGATTCAAGGCCTCACGGTCATTCCCGGCCTTCAGAGTGGTGAAACCGAGACGGCGCAACATGTCTGTGAGGACACGCCGGTTCGGTGAGCCGTCACCCACCACCAGGGCCGTGCCCCGGAGCGGCGGGCCATCAGGTCCGTGTTGTTCGGGATGGGACAGTGGGATGTTCCGGTAAGGCATTCCGCACCCGTATCGACGGGGACCTTCAAGTCCTGAATCGACCGGCCAGGTCGTCGAGTTCCCGCGCCAGGCGAACGAGTTCGGTGGCACTGCCGCCAAGCGCCCTACCGCCCGCGGCGGTGTCGGCGGCCATTCGGCGCACGTCCTCCACCATGGCCCGTGCCTCGCCCGCATTCCGACTCTGCTCGGCCGCGGCGGAAGCGATCTCATCATTTAGGCGGTCGATCGCGATCACCGCCTGATGGATGGACTGAAGTGTGGTCTGGGTGTGATTGGCCTGCTCCAGGGCCGAGCGGGCTGCATCCCGGGAGCTACGCATCGCTTCCATCGCTTCCCGTGCGCCCTTCTGCAGGTGGTCGATCATGCTCTGGATCTCATTGGTAGAGGCGTGGGTACGCGCCGCCAGGTTGCGCACTTCGTCTGCCACCACCGCGAAGCCTCGACCGTGCTCGCCCGCCCGGGCGGCCTCGATGGCTGCGTTCAAGGCCAGCAGGTTGGTCTGTTCGGAGATCTCCCGAATCACGTCCAGCACCCCGCCGATCTGTTCGCTGCCGGCCCCAAGACGCTGCACTATCTCGGCCGCCTGCTCCACCTCTTGCGTCAGGTGTTCGGCCAGGTCGCGGCTCTCCCTGACGATCGCCTCGCCTTGCCCCGTGGAGGCCGAGGCCTCGGCGGCCTGGGCCACCGCCGAGCGCGTATGCTCGGCCACCGCATCCGCGCCGCCGGCCAGGGCCACCATGGATTCGAGGATGCGTTCGATGTCCGCCTCCTCGCGGGCGACGGCCTCACCGGTATGTTTGGCCACTCCGGCGATATGGTCGCTGGTCTCGCCGAGGCGCTCGATGGCGCCTTTCAATTGGGTGACGATGGTCCGCACCCGCTGCACGAAGCGATTGAATCCCGCCGACAGCCGCGCCGTCTCGTCACGGCCGCGCACCTCCAGCTCGACCCGCAGATCACCGTCCCCGGCGGCCACCCGTTCCAATTGCAGGGCGACGCGGCGCACCGGCAGGGCGACCAGCCGGTGAGTCGTCCAAGAGATCAGGAGCGCAGCTAACATACCGACGACGACGGTCCCTGCCAGAGTCCAACGCGCGGTCTCGGCAAAGTCCTGCGCCAGGCTCACCTCTCTGTTCACTCGGCCATGGGTAGCGGTCTCGATCTCGGTTCCCAGGCGGGAGAGACGGGCGGCGGCCTCACGATAGTCGAGGCGCGCCGTGCGTTCCTCACGGTCGCCGGCGAAGACCCGCTGCACGGCCTCCCGGTGGGCCTCGCTCAGGGCCCGCAGGGCAGTGCCGAAGCCCTGCCCGGCAAAGGGGCCGTGGGCGACCTTGCCGGTAGCGAACAGCGGCGCCTCCAACAGGCTCCCGGCGGCGAATTCCAGGTCTTCCCAGGCCTGTTGCATGGCCTGGCGAAGATCCGTGTCGTCGGGCTCTGCCAGGGCCCGGCCCAAGAGATACTGGCGCGTGAGCAGGGCCAGGCGGACATCACCGATGGCGGAGATGGCCGCCTGGGTGCGCGTGGCCTCGTCGCCGGCCGGGGTGTCGGCCGCCTCGGAATCATCCTCCGAGGCCGCGCCCTGGCCGGCCAGAACAGGGCCTTCGGCCCTGGGAGACGTCGGTATCAAGGGACCAGGCCATTCTTGCTCCGCCACCTCCCCGCCGGCACCCGACTCGACCCCTCCGTCACCCGCGTTCAGATCCAGATTGAGCAGCCGCTGACTGGCCAGGCGCTCGAGCAGGGTAAGGAAGTCCTGAAAGCGGGCGACGTTCTCGCGCATCCGTTGCCCGGCCGTGCGAAACTGTGCGTGGGCCGCCAACAAGGCCTCGCGGGCCCGGCGAAAGGACTCCAGATCGGCACGCAGGCGATCCCGCATAGAAGGGTTCAGGTAGCGGTTCCCGAGGATCGCGCCATAGCTCCGCCCGGTCTCGTCCTCGGCCCGCTGCAAGTCCGCTTTGGCCTTCATGTCGCCAGACAACATCCGGTCCACCGCCAGCTGTTGCCGCTGCACACCCTGGATACCCGCACTGATGGTCTTCAGGGCACGCCATCCTGGACCGGTGATGTCGGACAGGGAAGTGCCCAAGCGGTCCTCCACCCAGCCGCCGATGGTACCGCTCAGTACCAGGAGCAGACCGAGAAAAAGAAAACCGGCACCCATCTTGGCGCCCAAGGAGAGATTTGTCATCTTCGCACCTCCACTGCTGCAAAGGGGGCATTCCTGCGGCCCGGGCAGGGTCCCGTCCTCCATGGGCCGCAGCCCGGGCAGGATCCCGTCCACGGGTGCCTCCAAGGTCATAGCGACGCCTCGCGTGGAAACTTCAGGGAGGAATGTTCACGAATGGTCGCGTCTTACGGAGCCGCCGCACGTGGGGTTTCAGGCGCGCTGCTTGTCGCCGGCGCCCCGGGCCGTCCTATAGGGGGGCAATGCTCGTCGTCATGCCTGTCCCCAGGACGCCAGGCGCTCGCTCGAAGAAGCAAGAACTCACGTGCACCGGGCCTATCCGGGACTGGGAAGGGCCCGCGGCGGCACCGGTGCCGGATCCCGCTGCCTATCTTCGTGGGCCTTGCGCTGTTACACCCGTCGCACGCGGATGTCTCGCTGTGGCGGTCGCCCCTCGCACCCGTGGGCGGTGTGGCGATTGCTCGCCATAGTTCCCGCTATGACCGGCCTCCGCGCCTTGCCCAGGGGCACGGGGAACATCCTCGAAACACGCCATATTCAGGTCCGACGGGGGGAGGCCAGCATCCAGCACGTTGAAAAGGTTCGTCCCTGAACCGGAAAGGCCGATCTCCCGGCTGCTTCATTTTCAGCAGTTCCCAACCATTGAAAAGGCGGGTACCGAATGCGGTCCACCGAAAAACTCCGTTTTCGACGGCCTCCTGGAGGTGGGGGTTGTAGTCCTCCCCGCAGGCCGCATCTGCCTCCTCATCCCCACCGTTCTATCGGTGTATTGGGGGTCCGTATTGGCATGTGTTTGCTTCCACGCCGTTGAGATGCTATCAGTAGCCTGGGCATATTCATCATGCGCTCTTTTTCTCCTTCAACGCAGAGGACTCAATCATGGACCCAGTCACACATATTGCTATAGCCGCGAAAGCCGCGAAAGCCGCAGCGGCCGCGGCTAAAGGGGCGGCGGCAAAGTCGGCCGCCCTGGCCAAAGGGAGTGCTGCAAAATCGGCCGCGATGGCCAAGGAGGCGGCCGCGAAATCGGCCGTTGCGGCCAAGGGAGCGGCGGGCAGAGCCGGGGCTGGGGGTACAAAAGCCGGGGCCGCCACAAAGGGGGCGGTGGGCAAGTCGGGCGCGACCGCCAAAACGGCAGTCGCCAAAGGGGGGAGGCTTTCTGCGGAAGGCGCAGCCGCTAAGGCGGGCTGAATCCATAAAAGGGCGTGGTGCGGCATCTCCCAACTGGGGCTGACACGTCCTTGTGCTGCCGCATTGGCCCTGTCATTCAGGAAGCCGTCGTCTCTTCGGTCTCCTGAGTTACGCTCTCGTCTTCGGTGTCGAGACCGGGCTCGTGATGCAAGAGCCGGTAACCGAGTACCCCCACGATGATCCCTGCGACCCCGGCCAGACCGACGGGGTTGGCCAGCACAAAGGCCTTGATCGCCGCGCCGGCGGTGGCAAAGGTTCCGCTGCCAGCGGACCCCCGTACGATTTGTACGGCGTTTGGTTCGGTAACCATGGAAGATCTCCTCTTGGGTTGGTTGTGCGGTCCTAGGTTTCTGCCCGGCCGCCCGCCTGTGCCATGGCGAACATCGAGTCATTCTCTTCCCAGCGCCTTACGGAAGCGGCCTGGGGACAGTATATACCCGTCGCAGGTGAATATGTCGTGTTTCGAGGGTGTTCTCCGTGCCCCTGGGCAGGGCGCGGAAGCGAGTCATAGCGGGGACGATGGCGACCGTTCGCAACACAGCCCAGGGGTGCGAGGGGCGGCCGCAGTGGCGAAGCATTTGCGTGCGACGGGTATAGTATGTTTTCAGCGCTGCCCGATACCCTGTTGTGGACAAATCATACCCCGGGGTATGGCCTGGCGGGCCAGGGCCTCGGTTCTATTTGTCACCATCGGGAGAAGGGGTGGGTGAATAGAGGCGAAGGCGCACCCAGAGCGTAACGACGATGAGGGCGGCGACCAACAGCCAGAGGAGTATCCATAGACCGTGGATGCCGCCGTGTTCTTGCGCAGGCTTTATGATCAGATCCGCGTATCGGTGCATTAGCGGCTCAACGGGATAATACTCCAATCCGGAGGGGGTGCCGAGGTAGAGTTCCGCGCTACCGGGGTCGAAGGCCAGTACCTGATAGGTGGTGGGCGCAAAGATCGCATCGCGTGAACCGACCCGGTCGAGCATGATGCGTACGATATCCCTGAGCGTGAAAGGCGTCCTCTGGACATCGAGATCGGCCAGGGTACGAAAGCGTTGCCAACGGTACTGATCCCGCAGACTGATGCACCCGCTTGGCATCGAATTCAAGGCAAAACACCCGACCACGGCGATCTTTTGCGGTTGCCTCCACGACATCGCGGGTTGTGGAATGCTGGAGGGATCCCTCAGCCGTCCCCTCTTGCCTACGGCGTGCTCCAGAACCGCCACGCGCTCACGATCGGCCATCAGAATGCTGTAGTTGCTGTCATCGACGGCCCAGCTCAGCGCTTGGAAGGCGGTATCAAGGTCCTCGTGGGTCTCCAGCACCCTCCGAATACTGAAGGCGACCGGTTCGCTCGATCCTTCGGTAACGGCCCGGTTGCCCCTGTCCGATATGGGTAGATAGGCCAGGAACAGGCCGCTTTGATTGAATCCTGTGGTGACGCCGAGTTTTCCGGCAAAGCCTATGTTGACCAACGACCGGTCTTCACCACGGTATACCGTGATGGCCGCCAGGGCGCGTTCCATGGGCCCCGGCCATGGTCGGCCGTCGAGGTTTCGTCCCACCAGGGCGGTGCCCGTATCGCTACGGCTTGCATAGACGCCGAAGCCGGAGCCTCCGTCACAGGCCCCCAGGTCGGGGAGCCGTTGTACGAGAAACAATTCATCCCGGGACAGGAAACCATCGCCCAGACGATTACGGCTTACCAGATGCAACCTGCTCATCAGGCCTTCCAACTCTTTGCGGTGCTTGTCTGTGAGGCCATCCGGAGGCCCGAGGTCGGGAGGGACAGTGGGGTTGTCTGGGGAGGATCCGCCGGGGAAGGACATCCCCTGGAGCCGATGCTTTAACAGGGCATCGAGCTTGGACTCCAGTTGAGGAAAGCGTTTTTTCCACTGGCGCCCGAGTTCGGCCCCGATCTCGTAGGGCGTACGCCCCTGTGTGTCGATCTGGAACACGGGCAGGCGCGGCTGATCGATTTGAGCGGGTGATGCGGCACAGGCCGCGATCACCCAGGCGCAGGTCCAGCTGTGCCGTATATATCGGATAAAGGCGCGCACAACGAGGAACGGCAGTCTTGGGAAGGGGTGCGAAGGTATCGCCCGGGACTATGTCTGCACACCCGGGCGCAAGTGTTCAGCAGTATCCTGACCCCGGCGGAATTCCAGTCGGAACCGGTCCCTGAAGGTCTTTGCACGGAAGTTGAGCATCGTGCCTCCGCGCTCAAAATGGTCCATGAAGATCGTTCCGGTCGCGTATGTGAATGCCGCTCCGAAATTGGACAGGGCCAGGGTCCCCGCGACTTGGCCAAAGCCCGGGATCAGCTTGAGCAGGCTACTGCCGACGCCGGCCACGAGAACAGGCAGGCTGCCGGCCACTGCCGAGACCAATATGGCCTTGTAGGCCTGCCGGATCGGTACGCCGTAATGATCGGCGAGCCGGCAGATGAGGTTCCATTGGATATCGATCAGGACCACGCCATCGACCATCGGCAGGGGGATCAGCCCCACTGACATGGCCCCGATCATATGCCCCTTGATGATGCTCTGGGCCTGCATCCGGGTTTGAGTCGCTTGCGCCAAGGCCAACCGGACCGTAGGCGAGAAGGGTTGTCTTGGGGTGATGCCACCGGGGGTTTCGTCGTTCATCCTGGAATCCGTGGTTGGATGGGTCGAAGCATGAAGTCGCGGGCCTGGTCCGGGCAGTTATCGTGCTGCTATGCACCACCGCAGAGTGAATATACCCGTCGCAGGTGAATATGTCGTGTTTCGAGGGTGTTCCTCGTGCCCCTGGGCAACGCACGGAAACGGGTCACGGCAGGGAGACGATGAGCAATCGCCACACCACCCATGGGTGCGAGGGGCGGCCGCAGTAGCGAGGAGTGGCGCACGGACGTGGCGTCTATGGACGTAAGGGCGGAAACCTTCACGCGCGACAGATAGATACAAGGGGTTACCAGCCACGGGATCGTTTGATGGCATCGAAAGACTTGCGAATGCGATCTGCCTGCCGTGCAGCCCGCGCCAACTCCGCTTCGCTCGGGTGAGTGTGCATCAACTTGTCCGGATGATGGCGACTCATCTGGGTGCGATAGGCGCGGCGAACCTCGGCCTCCGTCGCACTGGCCTGTATCCCGAGTGTGGCATAGGCCGTCGCCAGATCCAGCGATGCCGAGCGCACCGTCGATGTCTGTCGGCGATACTCGACTGCCGAGCGTTCGAGCAAGGCGAAGTCTTCCGTATCCAAGGCGAAGCGGGCCGCGATATCGGCAAGGGTGCTGCGCAGGGTCGGGGACGGCGCGCGTTCGAAGCTGTAGAAGTAGATCAAGGTGACGAAGAGGTTCTCCACGAGATCCTGGCGCCGGTGAACCTCACGGCGAAGTTGGTTGATAAAGGGCGTCAGTGGAAAATCTTCACGTTGACCTTCCTCGAACAAGGCGCGGGCGCGGATCTGATCGGACCCCATGACGGCGCGGCGTCTGGCGAGGGCATCGAAACAGGCATCGGCCTCGCCCGGGGTCATGCGTCCCTTGAAAGCGAGGTGTCCCGCAAGCAGAAACTCGGCCCCGAACAGCACCTTGTCCCAGTGTGACCGCCATGCCTCTGAGCGTTGGCGCCGAAAGGCACGGGCATAGCCTTCGACCTCCCGATCGATGGTGCGGCCCATGCCAGCGGCCAGGAGGCCAGTGGTTGGCCCCCCGATCATGTAGCCGAGGGCTCCGAACAGCAGTGTGCCGTTCCACATCATGCCGATATCCTCAGAAAGCGCGTGGAACGGATGGTCCAGGCCAGTGCCCGCCCCGCGAAAAGGCCAAGCAACAGGGCCACCCCCATCGCTTCGATCTGCGGCATCAGAAGAGTGACCGCGTGGACGGACAGAAATCCGGTCGCGCCGAACAGCGCGGGTGCCAGGGTGCCGAAGGTTCCACCCACCAGGAGTGCCGAGGCGGGCCCAATGTCCGCCATCGACCGGGGGGCGAAGAGGCGCATCAACAGGCTGGCGGACACGCTGGTCAGCGCACCGAGCACGGCAAGTTCGGACAGGGTCGCGCCGTGGGCGCCTACGGGCGCCGCGGCGATCCCGGCGAGCACCGCAAAGGGGGCCCGGCTCTGCCATTGAGAAGAAGGCGCAGTCGCTGCATCTGCCAGCAGGACACCCAGGGCGGCCCCGCCGGCGACCGCCCCCAGCGTGAGCGGCAGTACCGCCAGTGGCAGGCAATCCGCATTGGATATGAGTATCACCCCGATCCACGCAAACCAAAGCAGCATCGCGCCTGCTGTTGTCATGCCGGCAGGGACGGCCGGTGAGGTCTCGTCATCGGGTGGGGCACGGCGGATGAGCCCCAGGCCACTCGCCAGCGAGAGGGCCAGGATACCCCCGAGCAGGGCTACATGGGTGGTTGCGGTGGAGCACGCAGACAGGGTCAGCCACCCCGGTTGCGGTGAGAGGTCGCTGGGCGTTGCGATCCAGTGTCCGAACAACGGATAGACGAGGGTTCCCGCCACTATGGCCACCAGAAAGTAGCCCCGATTCGTGAGACGGCCCCGTGATACGCTGGAACAGGCCACGACGGCGAAGATACTCGCCAGGACAAGATGACTGATCAAGCGATCCGGCAAGGCCGCTGGAAACTTTGCCGGAGCGGACAGCAACAGCGTGCCCAGGAAATGGAGGGGATTGCCCATGACGCCGCCCAGCCCCGGTCCGTACAGGATACCGATACCAAAGAGGAAAAAGCCGGCGCCGCCAGTGAACCAGCCCACCAGGATTCCGGCTACCGACCTGTCTTCGCTCAGGGTGGGGCTTGCCGCTGCCTGGAGGCCTCCCTGATTGATGACCACGGCCAGCGGCGCCAGAAGGCATAGGACAAGGGGTAGCAGTCGGCCGGGCAGAGCCCGATCGCCTTCCCCGGTGGTCACACGGGCGCGCATTTCAGCGTGTGTGGATTTCATCTGCGCGTAAGCATGGCGCAAGCGCGCCACCTCCTTCTTCATGGCGTCGATGTCGATCAGGGTCTCGTAGAGTTTGACGGAGTTGTCTTCGAGCCGTGACTTCTGCGCTTTCAGCGCGTGCGCGTTCCGTTGAAGTTCGGTGCCGAGGGCGTCGAGGCGCAACGTCAGGGTTTCCCACTTTTCGAGTTCGCGATCCAGGCGATGGCGGAGATCGGCAAAGGCCTGGCGGTCGCCCTCCATCTCTTCATGGGCCTTCTTCAGCTGCCGTTCGAAGGTCGCCAAGGCGGTCTTGATCGCCTCCAGCCGCTCCTGGGCCTCCGTGAGCCCGGCCGCCACAGCCTTGTGTATACCCGTCGCACGCGAATATTTCCTTACTGCGGCCGCCCCTCGCACCCCTGGGCTGTGTGGCGATTGCTCGCCATAGTCCCTGCGATGGCTCGCTTCCGCGCCTTGCCCAGGGGCACGAGGAACACCCTCGAAAAACGACATATTCACGTGCGACGGGTATATCACGTCCTGTTGCGCTTCCTGGGTCACAACACCATCGCCCGACCTGGCTTCCCTTACGCCCTTGCGCCAGCGACTGCGCATAGCAGGGGGTGGCGGAGTGGCCCGACCGTCAGACGCCGGCCTGTCGTGGTTCGAGACCTTGGGGAAGGGCGGGGTGAATGCCGTGGGTGCCGGGCTGTCCGCAGGCGTGGAGGGTGGCAGCCCGGTGCCCGAGGCCGGGGTGCAGGTGACCACGCCCAAGAGGACAGTGAAGACGATGCCCGCGAAGCGTCGTTGCGGGTGCAGAAGGGTGCGCAAGGGCACGGCCTCACGCCTTGGCGGAAGGCGCGCCGGGGGCGCGCCTGCGCTGCGCTGGTGGATCTGCAGCGAGGACAAACAGGAGGCCGAGAACCGGCGTGAAAAGCACGGACGCCCACAGATAGCCCCAGTAACCCCATTTCCGCCTGCGCCCGATCATGGCAACGACCACGCAGAGCAGGATATAGGCTGCGCCAAAGGCTATGTAATAAAGCATCAGTTGGTCTCCCCGCCCAATGATAGAGCCGGCTGTGTAGATGATGAGTCGAGAACGCCCGAGATCGGGCTCAGCTCGCGAGGGTCGGTGAAGAGTCCGAGCGACCGCGCGGCCTCCAGATCCACCGCAATCCACGGCAGGTGCGATAGCTTTTGATTCAGCTCATGGACCCTGATGCCGTTGAGCAATCCATCGAAGCGCAGCGCCACGGCCGGATCCCCCAGCCCGAGCGACGGGCCGACCAGCGCCAAGGTCAGCCCATAATCGGGGCCGGGATGCTCTTGGAATGTAAAGGTCGAGACACCGAAATGCAACAGGGCCCGATCGAGCCGTTGCAGATAGCTTGCCGGCAAGCCCACGTCCGTGACTACGAACAGGCTGTCGACGGCTGGAGCGAGACGGCTGTAACAGCGCAGGGCTGCGCTCTCCAGGCTGCTGCGTACACGTCCCGAGGCCGTTCCGCCCCGGGTTGCGGCACTGGGTGCTTCCCGTCCTTCATCCGCGGATGATCGTGCCGGGAGTGCGCATTCCAACACCTCGAAACCCCGCTTTCGTCCCACCGATCGGGCGAGTTCGAGCAGCGCGGTATCGTGAGGCCGTGCCGGTGAGACGACGAGACCAAGCCGTTTGAAACCGAGCATCTCATGCGCGAGCGCGAGCCACGCCTGGTCGCGTTCATCGAGGCCCGGGTAGCCCCGCGTCAAGGCCGCCAGGGTCTCACCGTCGGCATGCACCGACGTACCATCCAGGGCCGCCTGCCGCCTGTCGGCTCGCAGGGTGCGTCGCTTGGAGCCGTCGGGCGCGGCGCTGGGCATTGGGTCGGATTCAGGGGGGGGGAGCGCGGTGCCGGTGTCGGGCCGGGGGGAGGCGGCATGTGGGGGGGGCTGTTGCGCGGGCCTCTTGATGGGCGCGAGCACGTCCCGAAAAGCGGCCAGGTGATAGGGGAGGGTGACCCCAGGCAGTGGCCACCGGCGCCCGAAACGCAACACCTCGAAGCGATAGCTCTTGCCATAGAGGTTGCCCGCCGGGTCGTAGGCATAGATCCCGGTGATTCCCGCCAGTGGCCCGGAGAAATGCGCCGTGGTCGCCAACGCGCGTGGCGTGGTGGAGTCGCTGCGTTTGACGAGCGCGGCGAGTATGTTGATGCTGTCGAACCCCTGGGCTGCGGCTTGATCCGGTGCTTTTCCGTAGGTGTCCCGATAGGCCCGGATGAAACGTCGTTGTCTGTCGCCTTTCGCCTCTGGGCTGAACACGGTCGGTACGATGGTCCTGTCGCCCGCAACGCCTGCCAGCTTGATCAAGGGGCCCGCGCCGAGGGCGTGGGAGCCCAGCACCGGTTTGTCGATCCCCTGGCCACGGAGTTGGCGCAGCATCCGCGCTCCAGCCCGGGTGTCGGTGGAAAGGAAGATGGCGTCGAATTCCACTCCCTTGAGTCGGCTGATGAGTTTGTGATAGTCGTCGTTCCGGGTGAAGAAGGATCCTTGAAACGCAATATCGACATCGAAGCGCCGCGCAGCGTCCTCGAACAGGAAGGCCACGGCCCGGCTGGACTCCGACCGGTCATGGAGCACGGCAATGCGCTGATAACCGAAGAGCCCCGCGACGCTTGCGATCTGGGCCGTCATGACCTTGTCGCTGGGCAACATACGCAGCACGAAATCGAAGCCATGCAGGGTGAGCCGTTCGGATGTGGCGAACGGCGGCATGAATAGGACGTGCGCCTTTTCATAGGTGATGGAGGCCGGCACCGCCACCGCGGACGTGCGATGTCCGAGGATTGCAGTGACCCTGGGGTCTGCGGCAATGCTTCGGATCGTCGAAAGCATCGCGCCGAAGTCGTCACGGCCCTGCCGCTCCAGCAACTGGAGGGGACGCCCCAACAACCGGCCCTCCGATGCGTTGATCTGCGCGGCCCCCAGGCGCACGCCATCGAGATAGCCCCCGTCCGGCCGGTCATCCACCACGGCAACCACGACCGGACCGTCTCCGGCTTCGGCGTAGGCCGTTCGCCCCTCTGCCATGTCGTCGAAGTGCGGCCCGCAGCCGCTCAGCAGGGCACAGAATCCCGCAACCGGCGCCCAGTGGAATAGGGTTGGAGAGATCACTGGCCCCCCGGGATCATCGGCAGGCCACTCTTGCCCGAGCCGATCAGAACGACGCTCGCATTCGGGGAACCGGCCATCTCACGCGTGACGCGAATCCCGGTGTGCTGCAACAGGCGGTCGGTCAGTGTGGAATCGACCTCTGCCTGGTAGTCGCGGATACCGCGCCCCTCCTCGCGCAGCCGTTCGGCCTCCTGTGCTGCGGTCTGCAGACGGAAGTCGTAGGATTTCAGCAACTCCCGTTGGGCCAGCTTGTCCTCGATGGCCTCTTTGACGAGCGCGGGAAGTGTGACCGTGCGGATGATGATGTCCTCTGCGACCACGTAGTTCCGACCGACCTCCTGGCGCGCCCGATCGACGGCTTGGTTGAGCAGGCCCCCTGCATTGGTGTAGATGTCCGCAGCCGTGCGACGACCCAACTCCCGGCGCAGCACCGATTCCGTCTGAGGCACCACGACGCGGCGCGCATAGTCCGGGCCGATCCGCTGATGAAGGAGGCCCAGCTGGTCGATCTTCGGCCGGTAACGAATCGCCAATTCGAGTTGGACCATCAGACCGCGGGTTGTCAGTATATGAAAATCGTGCAATATCACCTGATTGCGGATCTCATAGAAAATCATGGTGTTCCAAGGGGCGATGACGTGTAGTCCGGAACGGTATACGTAATCCGTTTGGGTGCCAGTGAACAAACGGAACAGGACGCCGGCCTGGCCCGCTGGAATCGACACCAGGATACGTGGCCACAGTAATATGCCCAGGGCAAGCGCGAGGATGAATAAGGAGGCGAATACCGCGGTGAGCTTGAAGAGGCGGGACTTGAGCAGAGACTTGATATCTTTTCGAGGAAGATCCTGTGCCACACTATAGTTCACTGCATGTCTTCTCTATAGACTCTACGTAGGTACGATGTCTCGTGGGACGGACATAATGAAGGGCCGTTACGGCATCCGCGTGCGCGTGTTTTCCGGTCATGGGCATCGCTACTTCGTTTTCGACCGGACGTGGGTACCTCAGGCCGTGCCGGGCTGTGCGCCGCGCGCCTTCTTCCAGAGATCGAAGACAAACCCTCGCCCCCTCTCCATCTCCTTCCTGATCTGCTCACGTGCGGCCTGCTTGTCCACACGCAGATAGACGCCACCGGATTCGAAGTGTTTGACGAAGACGCGACCGACGGCATAGGTCAAGAGGCCTCCACCGACGGCTACGGTCCCACTCCCCACCAGAGAGCCGATACCCGGCATGATCTTGAGGCCGGAACTCAGGCCCCGGACGCTCAGCACGGGCACGGCCCCGCCGAGTAAAGCAAGGACCAGGGCCTTGAGCCGGATGTCGCGGAACGCTTCCCCGCCATAGATCCCGGCCAGGGTGTGCACCATCTTCATCTGGTTGGCGGCCAAGGCCACGAAGTCGAAGAGGGGAATGGGAATCAAACCCAGGGAGAAGGCCGCCAACACATGATTCTTGATCGCATTGTCAGTCGCCGCCGAACGCGCAGCCAAAGATATCCGGGCGATCAGCTCTTCTTCGGTACCTGTGGGGGGGCTGTCCATGTCATTGACCTTGCTGTTGGGGCTGCGGTGATACGCGGTGGCTGAATCTCGGGAAGTGCTCATCTATGGTCTACCTCTCCAGGCAACGGGGAGCATTGCTGCGAACCCTTAAAAGGCCATGGAATGACAGGGTCTCTCGGTGGCCTGTGTGCGATACGGGAACATGCCATCCGTTTCGAGGCCCGTGGGCCATCGAGCATGGGGGAGACCGGCGACGGCGTGTTTTCCGCCTGCGCAACGCGGACGGCCCTCGGAGGGATTTTTCCGACATCCCGCCAAAACTAAACGGTTCCTGGCGTGAATGCAACCGAACGGCGGGCTTTCAGCGCCGCCGACCGGAGTGCCGGTATGCTGCCTCGGAAGGGTCCGTTCGAGTATGTTGCAAAGGTAAGGCGGTTTTGTCCCTCCGATTGCACCCATTGTGTTATGGCGTTCGGAAGAACCCCTCTCTCTGGGTGTTTCTGCCGTCGGAAGGGAAAGACAGGGCCCCCTTCCTCCCATCCTTCAACCACTGGTGGCGGTGGAAAAATGCCGGGCCTTCCCGACTCGGTCCCTGGTCTGACGGAAAACGAGGTCTTCGTTCAGATACTATATACTCTCGTCGTCGGGGTTTTTGCGCTTTCGCCGGCGACCCTGGTGGTCCGGGGCAAGGTCCGGCCTGCGGCAGGCCGGGTGGAAGCGCGTCGTGACGGGATCTGTGGCGGGCTCGCTGCACGCTGCCGGCCACCGCTTATTCCCCCTCTGTGGTTCATGGTCCCCCGTAGCACCCATGCAAGTTCGCAACGGGGGGCCGTCCGTATGCATTCCGATGGCAGGCCATGGGTGCGGGAGCGCGGTTGCCGGGGAGCCGTGCGCGGTGGGTATACACCCATTTGAGACGGGTATAATGGCGGCGGGCCGATCGAAACCCGCAATACGGGGGGTCGGTGTGGCGTCTGGCAGGATGTTGAAAAACCCCTTCCCTGGGCTTTTTCAGTTGCGGAACCGGGAACATGATTTCCTGGGTCCTTCAATGTCAACGGCTCATGGCCGTGGAACATGGCGGTACATCCATGTGCCGCACGCAGGCCATCGCAAAGCGCCGTTTTCCAAATGGGATGGACTCCCCCGCCCGATCCGGCATCGGATGTGCCAGATTGGCAGTGTTATCAGCCAATCACACGAGGGGAGGAGTTCGAGAGGACAGTAAAGCGTATCGGTATCGATTTGGCAAAGCAGGTATTCG
>Ga0256841_1000378_pt1 | contig 47373 bp, 44 predicted proteins | sample 356308metaG_FD_185971 | JGI IMG/M metagenome (GOLD analysis project Ga0256841, IMG submission 185971) | Hydrothermal vent microbial communities from Mid Atlantic Ridge, Atlantic Ocean - 356-308 | ecosystem: Environmental > Aquatic > Marine > Hydrothermal vents | place: Atlantic Ocean: Mid...
CCGCTTAGGAGGCGGTTGCTCTATCCGGCTGAGCTACGAGGGCGGGGCGGAGATTATACTCGCAGAACCTTTACCGAAGCCACATCGGGCCGCGGCTCGCGGTCTGCGGCCACCCGTGCGACGTTCCCACACGCACAGCGCTGCGCATTCTCCGCGAAAATATGACAAAGTAACGACGGTTAGCTGGAAAGCCCGTTGAAGTGATTTTTCACGGACGGGCGCGTCGAAAGAATCGAGGCGTCCTCTTCGCACAGGGACGCGGGGCGAGATCGTTGACTTCGAAGACCAGGCAAAATCGCAATTTTTTCGAGATCCCCAGCATTCATCGAACCACCGCACCACTCCATGCTCGATACCGCACCTTTGTTATTGCCCGGCGATTTTCCCGCCATCCACCGAGTTCGACCCACTACCCTCCAGGTGAATCTGGGTTACCGCTGCAACCAGAGCTGTCGGCACTGCCACGTGGGCGCCGGGCCCGGCAGGAAAGAGACGATGTCCCGACAGACGGCGGAGGAGGTGATCGGCGCTCTCGGTCGCGGAGGATTCGAACGCCTCGACCTCACCGGGGGCGCTCCGGAACTCAATCCCAATTTCCGTCGTCTCGTGGCCGCTGCGGTGGAGCTGGGGCTAGAGGTGGTGGACCGCTGCAACCTCACCGTGCTGCTCGAAGCGGGACAGGAGAATCTGGCCTCCTTTCTCGCTGATTGGGGAGTCCACCTCGTCTCCAGCCTCCCCTGCTATCTGGAAGAGAACGTGGATCGCCAGCGTGGCAAAGGGGTCTTCCGCAAGAGCATCGAGGCGTTGCGGCGGCTCAATGAAATGGGTTACGGCCATGAGGGTTCGGGGCTGGAGCTGGATCTGGTGTTCAATCCGGCGGGCGCGGAGCTGCCGGCGCCGCAGGCGGAGCTGGAGCGCGCCTATCGAGAGCGCCTCCTTCAAGAGTGGGACATCCGCTTCAATCACCTTCTGACTCTCGCCAACATGCCCATTCGTCGATTCGGCAGCACGCTCCTCTCCAGGGGAGAGTTTCACGACTATCTCGCCCGCCTCAAAGCGGCCCATTTCGACCAGAACCTCGACCAGGTGATGTGTCGCTCGTTGGTGAGCGTCGATTGGCGGGGGTGGCTCTACGACTGCGATTTCAACCAGATGCTGGCGCTGCCTCTTCGGCTCGGGAAAAAGGGGCGACTGCACGTCCGCGACCTGGTTCCCCAGCGTCTCGACGGCAACCCCATCCAGGTGGGCGACCATTGCTACGGCTGCACCGCCGGGCAGGGCAGCAGCTGCGGTGGAGCGCTACGGTGAGGCCGCGAATCTCCATCATCGTGCCCACCCTCGACGAAGGGGCGCTCATCGGACGACTGCTGGAGCAGCTCCAAGAGGCGCGCGGCTCGGGCCATGAAGTGGTCCTGGTGGATGGAGGGAGCCGCGACGACACCAAGCGGCTGGCGGCGCCGGCCGTGGATCTGTTGCTGGAGAGTCGTCCAGGCCGCGGCGGCCAGCTCAACCGCGGCGCCCGGGCCAGCCGTGGGCGCTGGCTCTGGTTTCTGCACGCCGACTCCCTGCTCCCCGACGGTTGGCTCGGGCACCTGGAAAGGGCCTGCGAAGAGGCGGATGGCTGGGGCTTCTTTCAGGTGCGGCTGGCGGGGCGCCGTTGGTCCTACCGATTGATCGAGACCTCGATGAATCTGCGTTCCTGCCTCACGCGCATGGCCACCGGCGATCAAGGGATCTTCGTGGAACGTTCGCTCTTTTTCGCGGCCGGCTGCTTCCCCGACATTCCCATCATGGAGGATCTGGTGCTGAGCAGAAGGCTGCGGCGGCGCCCGCCCTACTGCATCCGCAGCCCCATCCTCACCTCCGCCCGCCGCTGGGAACGCCATGGGATCCTGCGGACCGTACTGCGGATGTGGACCTTGCGTTTCGCCTTCTGGCTGGGCGTGCCGCCGCGGCGGCTGGCGCGCCACTATCGACCGTGCAGTTCCCCCGACACCGAATCCTGATCTTCGCCCGCGCCCCGGTTCCGGGTCGATGCAAGAGACGACTGGCGCCGGCCCTGGGAAGGGAAGGGGCGGCGCGGCTCGCCCGCAACTTGTTGGCGCACACCCTCGCCCGCGTGGAGGCGGCCCGGTTGGCGCCGGCGATTCTTTGTTGCCATCCCCACGCCGGGCATCCGCAGTTTCGGCAGTGGGAGTTGGAGAAGTGGTCCCAAGAGGGGTCGGATCTGGGCGAACGGATGTGGCGCGCCGCCGCGCGGGCCCTGGAGACGGCGGAAGGGGTGGTGATCGTGGGAAGCGACTGTCCCGCTTGCGATGCCGCCTACCTGGAGACGGCTCTCAAAGAATTGCGAAGGAACGAAGTGGTGATCGGCCCCGCGGAAGATGGCGGCTACGTTTTGATCGGGCTGCAACGGGCGGAACGGCGACTGTTCGAAGAGATTTCCTGGGGCGGCGCGGATGTGCTGGAAAAGACCCTGCGGCGGGCGGAACGCCTCGGTCTCGGTGTGAAACGGCTGGCCACGCGGTGGGACGTGGACCGGCCGGAGGATCTGGCCCGATTGCGGCGCTCCTTTCCGGCTATCGTTTCAGAATGAGTTCCAACACTGCTTTGCTACCGAAATAGGCGAGGGCGAGCATAACGAATCCCGACAGGGTCCAGCGGATGGCGGTTCGCCCACGCCAGCCGAAGCGGTGACGGCCCCACAGCAGCACAGCGAAGACCACCCAGGCGAGAATGGAGAGGATGGTCTTGTGCACCAGGTGCTGGGCGAACATGTCTTCCAAGAAGAGAAAGCCGCTGGCCAGCGCCAGGGTCAGCAGGACGAAGCCGATGGCGATCATCTCGAACATCAGCCCCTCCATGGTCTGCAGAGGGGGAAGGGCGCGGATGAAGCCGCCGGGGTGGTGGCTGCGAAGATGTCGGTCTTGAATGGCCAGCAGGATCGCCTGCACCGCCGCCATGGCCAGCACGCTGTAGGCCAGGATGGAGATGACCACATGAGCGCGCAGCGCCCAGTTGGCGTGAGGCGAGAGCAGGCGCACGCCGGGAAAGAAATATTCCAGCAGCAGGGTGAAAGCGGCCAGCGGAAGCAGGATCATGCCGAGCGATTCCACCGGCTTGGTGAGCGCGGTGAGCAGATAGAGGAGACAGATCACCCAGGCGGCGAAAGAGACTGCGTTGAAGAAACTGAAATTGAGTCCGTTCAGCGTGTAGAGCTTGAGGTAGAGGATGGCGCCGTGAAAAAGGAGGGCGCCGGCGCCGAGCAGCAGGCCGAGCGTTCGGGAAGGGCGCTTTTCCTCTTTTTGCCGGAACAACCGGAGGGCGAAAAGGGTGCCGGACGCCAGATAGAGCGCCACCGCCGGCAAGAGCAGCAGGGTGGTATTCATGGCCGCCAATGATGGCACAACCGACCCTCAATCTGAAGGGGGCGGCTTCATCAGAGGAACGGGGTCTTCGTAGATGAGATCGGGTTTTGAGGAGGGCAGCAGACGTTCCATGAAGTCCACCAGCGATAGCGCCACGCTGCCGCGGAAAAAGCGGGCCATGGAACGTGCCATCCAGATGCGGTCGGCGTAGAGCCACACCCGGTAGGGCTGGTCGCCCACGCCGTCGCCGTCGCGGTCGAAGCCGGGATAGCGGTCCCAGTAGTTGCCTTCCCAATGGTTCAACAGGGTGGGGGGCGGCGCGCTGCCCATGACGTCCACGAAATTGCCCACGAACTGGTTGGCGTGGATGGCGTGTCCTCCTCTTTCGCCGTAGAAATAGGTGGCGACATCGTTGTAGGTGAAAAGGTTGTGCTCGATGTGGAGGATGTTCTCGGGCTGCAGCGGCGCGGTGGCCAGCAGCCCGATGGCGCAATGGGCGATCCGGTTGTGGGCGATGGAGATGTTGTAGCTCTCCTTCACCGAGATTCCGGAGCCGGTCAGTTTGCGCAGATGGGCGATGCGGTTGTCGCGAATGTCGACGGACTGAGAGTAGATGACGGTGATTCCCGTGACGTTGTGCTCCAGATCGTTGCCATGCACTTCGTTGTCGGGGGAATAGACGAACTCCATGCTGATCCGGCTGTCGTGGATGTGGTTGCCAATCACGCGGTTATCGGAGGCGTTGGAGAAGACCAGGTCGCGCACGCCCTCGATCTCGTTTCCCTCGATCAGGTTGCCATGGCTGTACCAGACGCGGATGCCGTCGCCACGGATGCTGATGTCGCGGTCGGACAGGGAACTGATCCGGTTGTTGCGGATGATGTTGTCGTTGGCGTTGCTCAGATGGATGCCGAACAGGGTCTGGTCGATGCGGTTGTTTTCGATGGTGACGCCATCCGCCTTGACCAGGATGCCGGCATCCACCGCGTCGTGCGAGGTTCCGGAGCGGGTCAGGTGCAGGCCGCGCACCTGCACCTTGTCGGCGGTGATGGTGAGCACGGTTCCCTCTCCACCGCCGTCGACGGTCACTTTGCCGCCGCCGTCGATGGTGATGGGCTTGTCGATCACCACCGGCCCGGAATAGGTGCCCGGCTCCGGTTTGAGGGTGCCGCCCGAGGGGGTGAGCGCCACATAGAGCTGCAGGGGGGGCGCCGCCAGCGCGACGCTCCCGAACAACCACGACAACAGTGGCAACAGAGCTCCGCTCACCAGCACGACCCAGGGCGAAATGGAATCGCCCAAGCGTGCTCCAACCCGAATACTGCGCCAGACCACTTGAATTTCCGCTGTTTCGTTTGCTTGTTGAACGGCTTGTCGTCGTTTCTCCGCGGCTGCGCTGCGCAGGGGCCGCGTGATCCGATCTTTCCCGGAATCTTTTCGCCCGGCCTTGCTCGAACCGGCTGCAAGCCGATGAGCCACTTCGACTTTTACCGGTTCGAACGACCCTGAACTCGGCCCCGGCCGAAAAATTCCGGGTTCCGGCGCAATATTCGGGGGGAAGAGCGCCTATTCGGCATTGACTCTCGTCAAAGGAGTTCGATCTCCGTGCGGCCGTCGGGGGGATGGATGCGGAGGATCACTTCGCAACATTCGGTGACCGGGTCGATGGGCGTGGGGTCGTCGGCGCAGCTACAGCCGGCGGTGATGCCCTGGTAGAAGATGGCCGCCTTGAGTCTGAGGTGGTCAGCCTCTTCCCGTGCGCTCAGAAGCACGAACTCCACCCCTTCGTCCAAGGCGTGAGTGCTGTGGGAGAGCCCTTGCTGGAGCGGCAGCCGCTCAGGGTCGATGGCCGCGGTCTCCTCCTTGAAGATCTGTTCGAAGCGGGGCTGCTTCCAGTTGGCGAGGGTGCGCGGCAAGCGGATCATGGAACGATGATCGCCCTTTTTGGGGCAAAAGAAAACCCGGCGCGGGGGCCGGGTCTTGGAAGCGAAGCCGGGGCGGATCAACCGAAGTTGGAGGCCACGAAGTCCCAGTTCACCAGATTCCAGAAGTCGGCGACATAGGCGGGGCGGGCGTTGCGCTTGTCGATATAGTAGGCGTGCTCCCAAACGTCGATGGTGAGCAGCGGCGTCTTGCCGTCGCGCAAGGGATTGCCGGCGCCACTGGTGTTGACGATCTCCAGGGAGCCGTCGTCGTTCTTCACCAGCCAGGTCCAGCCGCAGCCGAAGTTGGTGGCGGCCGATGCGGAGAACTTCTCCTTGAACTCCTCGAAGGAGCCGAAGGCACTGTTGATGGCTTCGGCGAGGGCGCCCGAGGGCTCGCCGCCGGCGTCGGGCGCCATGCAATTGAAATAGAACGTGTGGTTCCACACTTGGGCGCCGTTGTTGAAGATGCCGCCGCTGGCTCTCTTGATGATCTCTTCCAGGCTGGCGTTTTCGAACTCGGTGCCCGGCACCAGGTTGTTCAGATTGGTGACGTAGGCGGCGTGGTGCTTGTCGTGGTGAAACTCCAACGTCTCGGCCGAGATGTAGGGTTCCAGAGCGTCCTTGGCGTAGGGAAGGTCGGGCAATGTATGGGTCATGGATGTCTCCTCGATGCTCTCGTGAAATACTGAGTAAAACACTTGGTATTATGGGCTGCAAAGCGTATTCCGTTCCGGGGTAAAATGCAACCTCCGCGGCGCAGCCGTCCCTGTCTAAGTTCATGGAAGCGGTCTCCACACATTACGACCCCGTCACCCTGAATCTCTTTTCCAGCCGCCTGGCCGCGGTCTGCGACGAGATGGGGGCCATTCTGCGCAACGCCGCCTTTTCTCCCAACATCCGCGACCGTCTCGACTTCTCCTGCGCCATCTTCGATGCGCAAGGAGGGCTGTGCGCCCAGGCGGCGCACATTCCGGTCCATCTGGGCAGCATGGCCTTCGCCATGGGGGGGATCGTGAAGCGCCTCGAGTGGCGTCCCGGCGACCAAGTGATCCTCAACGATCCGTTCCTGGGAGGCACCCATCTTCCCGACGTGACGCTCATCTCGCCGCTTTTCGTCGAAGGACGCCTGCTGGGGTTCGTGGCCAATCGCGCCCATCATGCGGACATCGGAGGCGCCACCCCCGGCTCCATGCCGCTCTCGTCCTCGCTGGAGGAGGAGGGGTTGGTGATCGAGCCGGTGCACATCGTGCGCGGGGGAAGGCGTGAAGAGGGCATCTGGAACTGGATCCTCGGCGCAACGGGGAACCGGCGGTCGGCGGAAGGGGACTTGTCGGCGCAGCTGAGCGCCAATCTCGCGGGCGTGGAGCGCCTCGGGCAGTTGGTGAAGCAGCGGGGCGTCGAAGAGTACCAGGCGGGGCTGGATGCGCTGAACGATTACGCCGAGCGTTTGTCGGCGGGGGTGTTGGCCGCCATGCCCGAGGGCGAGTACCGCTTTCGAGACTGGCTGGACGACGACGGCCAGGGCAGAACGGACATTCCCATCGAAGTCTGTCTCCACCTCTCCGGCGAAAAGGCGGTGGTGGATTTCTCGGGGACGGCGGAACAGGTCGCGGGCAACGTCAACTGTCCGCTGCCGGTGACGGCGGCGGCGGTCTATTACGTGTTCCGCTGCCTCATGCCGCCGCAGACGCCGGCTTGCGCCGGCGCTTTCCGCAACATCGTCGTCCAGGCACCCGAAGGGTCGTTGCTGAACGCCCGGTTTCCCGCGGCGGTGGCGGCCGGCAACGTGGAGACCAGCAGCCGGGTGGTGGACGTGGTCATGGGGGCGCTGGCCCGGGCGCTTCCCGACCGCTTGGCCGCGGCGAGCCAGGGCACCATGAACAACCTCGCCATGGGACGGTCCGGAACGGGAGGCTGGGACTATTACGAGACCATGGGAGGGGGAATGGGCGCCAGCTGTCGCGGTGACGGACCCGGCGCGGTGCAGAGTCACATGACCAATACGCTCAACACCCCCGTGGAAGTGCTGGAACGGCAGTTTCCGGTGCGGGTTCTCCGCTACGCCCTGCGCCGGGGAACGGGAGGCGCCGGCTTGCATCGGGGTGGTGACGGGCTGGTGCGGGAGTTCGAGTTTCTGCAAGAGGCCGAGTTCACCCTGCTCACCGAACGGCGGCGCCATCGACCCTGGGGGCTTGCGGAAGGCGGTGCAGGGGCTCCGGGCGTCAATCGGCTCAACGGCAAGGTCCTGCCTCCCAAATGCCACTGTCATGTGAGCGCCGGCGACCGCCTGCGCGTGGAGACGCCGGGCGGAGGCGGATACGGCCGGCCATTGGAAGAGAGTCATGTGCGGCATCTGCGGTGAACTGAGATTCGATGGCGCGCCGGCCGATCTGGCGGCCGTCGCCCGCATGACCGAAAGGTTGCGGCCGAGAGGGCCGGACCATGGCGGCAGCTACAGCGACGGCATCCTCGGCTTCGGTCATCGGCGTCTCTCCATCATCGACCTCTCGGAACGCGCCAATCAGCCCATGGTGGATCAGGAACTGGGGCTGGCGCTGGTCTTCAACGGCACCCTCTACAATTACCCGGAACTTCGTGCCCAACTGCGGAAAAAAGGGTATCGCTTCTTCTCGGAAGGAGATTCGGAGGTGATCCTCAAGGCCTACCGCGAATGGGGAGAGGCGGCGCCGGAGCGATTCCACGGCATGTTCGCCTTCGCCATCTGGGACATGCGGGAACGGACGCTGTTCATGGCGCGCGACCGTTTCGGCATCAAGCCGCTCTACTGGACCCGGAACGGCGATCGTTTTCGATTCGCCTCCACGGTGCAGGCGTTGCTGGCGGGCGGCGGTGTGGATCCGAGTCTGGATGCAGAGGCGCTGCACTTCCAGTTCACCCTCCATGGGGTGGTGCCCGCGCCCAAAACGGTGCTGCGCGGCGTGCGCAAGCTGGAACCCGGCCGCTGGATGCGCATCGACGCGCAAGGGCGGGAGCAGAGCGCCCCCTATTGGCGACTCGATCTCGAGCCCGCCCAACCGCGCAGCGAGGAGGAGTGGGTGGAAGCGGTGCACGAAGTGCTGCGCAGAGCGGTCCGCCGGCGCAACGAGATCGCCGACGTGCCGGTGGGAGTGCTGCTCTCCGGCGGGCTCGACTCCAGCCTGCTGGTGGCCCTTTTGGCGGAACTGGGCAAGGAGAATCTGCACACCTTCACCATCGGTTTCGAGGATCAGCCGGAAGAGCCTGGAAACGAGTTCGAATATTCCGACCAGGTGGTGGAGCGCTACCGCCCCCTTCACCACAAGTTCCTGGTTCCCAACAGCGAAGTGCTGACGCGTTTGCCGGAAGCGGTGGACGCCATGGCGGAACCCATGTTCGGGCAGGACGCCGTGGCCTTCTATCTGCTCGCCGAGCAGGTCTCCAAGGAGATCAAGGTGGTGCAGTCGGGGCAGGGCGCGGACGAGGTGTTCGGAGGCTATTTCTGGTATCCGAGGATCATGGAGGACGGGCGGGGCAGTTGCGCGGAACGGCTGCGCCGCCACTATTTCGACCGCGAACACCGGGAGTTCCTGAGGATGGTGACCCCGTCGTATCGGGGCGAGGACTACACCTACCGCTATGTCGCCAGGCGACTGGAGGAGTTCGACGGCGCGCAATGCATCGATTCGGTGCTGGCGCTGGACGTGACCACCTTCATCGTGGACGATCCCGTGAAGCGGGTGGACAACATGACCATGGCCTGGGGGTTGGAGGCGCGGGTCCCTTTTCTGGATCACGAACTGGTGGAACTGGCCGCCCGGTGCCCTGCGGAGATCAAGTTCGAATCGGGCGGCAAGCACCTGCTGAAAAGGGTGGCGCGCGGAAGGGTGCCCGACGCGGTGATCGACCGGCCGAAAGGGTATTTCCCCATGCCGGCCTTGAAATATGTCCGCGGGCCTTTTCTGGAGTTCATGCGGGAGGTTCTCGAGTCCCGGGCCTGCAGGGAGCGGGGGCTGTTCGAGCGGGACTACATCGACATGCTGTTGAGCGCGCCGGACATGCACCATACACGCATCCAGGGAAGCAAACTGTGGCAGCTGGCGCTGATGGAGCTGTGGCTGCAACGCAATGTGGATGGGAATGTGTGAATCGAGAGAAAAGAGCTTCGTTGTAAAAATGTGACAGAGTTCATGAACTGCTTTGTTTTTGCAAATGGGTTGGATATAATCGCGAGTCAAGCATGTTTGTATAGGTGGGGTCTGCGAGAGCGTCAACCGGCAGTCCTCAGAGTGCGCGGAACATCCAACGGGTGCTTCAATCAGGAAACCAACGGTAAATTGCAGGAGACAATTGATGAAAAAAGGTAACAAGAACTTCATTCCCATGGTGGCTGCCGCTGCTTTGATCCTGGGTAGCAGTGCAGCCATGGCGGGCAACATGGGATACGCTGCCGACAGCGTGAAAGACGTGGTCATGAGCGGCGCCGGCGAGTGCTGGAGAAGTGTGGACGGACCCATGATGCCACCCGTGGAGAAGTGTGGCGATGCCATGCCGAAGGCCGAAGAGCAGAAGATGACGGATGGTGACGACGACAACGACGGCGTGCCCAACAGCCGCGACGCTTGCCCCAACACCCGGGCTGGTGCCACGGTTGATTCGGACGGCTGCGAGATCGTCGAGAACCTCACCATCAACCTGGTGGTGGACGAATTCGACTTCGACAGCGCCAAGCTCAAGCCCGAGATGAAACAGGCGTTGCGTGACCTGGCCGAAAAGATCAAGGCCAGCCCCGGCCACGAGAAACTCACCATCATCGGCTACACCGACAGCACCGGCCCGGCCGAGTACAACCAGAAACTCTCCAAGCGCCGGGCCGAGGCGGCGGCCGAGTACCTGCGGTCGCTGGGCATCGACGACATCACCACCGAAGGTCGTGGCGAGTCGGATCCCATCGCCGACAACAGCACGCGCGAGGGCCGCGCCAAGAACCGTCGCATCGAAGTGCGCACGCACTGATTCGGCGTTTCGGAGAAGCCTTCCAAAGGAAGGCGGAGAAACCGGCGCTTCGGCGCCGGTTTTTCATATTTCTTGTCTGAAAAGCGCGGATCGGCTAAAAGGCGGCCAACCCGGTAGAATACGCGCCCACAGGAATTCACGTGGCCTTTGGTAGCGGCCACCACTGAGGAGTCATCATGCCCACCATCACTCTTCCCGACGGTTCCCACCGCAGTTACGATCACCCCGTCACCCCGGCCGAGATCGCCGCGGACATCGGTCCGGGCTTGGCGCGTGCCATGTTGGCCGCCAAAGTCGACGGCCGGCTGGTGGATGCCGACCGCCCCATCGACCACGATGCCCAGGTGGCCATCGTCACCGATCGGGACGAGGAGGCGCTGGAGCTGATCCGCCACGATGCCGCCCACGTCATGGCGCAGGCGGTGCAGGAGCTCTATCCCGGCACCCAGGTAACCATCGGTCCCGCCATCGAGGACGGTTTCTATTACGACTTTGCGAGGGACGAACCTTTCACTCCCGAGGATTTGCAGAAGATCGAGGAGCGCATGCGCGAGATCGTCGGCCGCGACCTGCCCATTCGGCGGGAAGTGTGGGGCCGCGAAGAGGCGAAGAAGGTCTTTTCGGAACTGGGCGAGCACTACAAGGTGGAGATCATCGACTCCATTCCCGAGGACGAGCCCATCACCATCTATCGCCAGGGCGACTGGTTCGACGTCTGCCGCGGACCGCATCTGCCGAGCACCGGCAAGCTGCCCAAGGCCTTCAAGTTGACGAAACTGGCTGGCGCCTATTGGCGGGGCGACTCCAACAACGAAATGCTGCAGCGGATCTACGGCACCGCCTGGCGCAACAAAAAGGAGCTCAAGGCCTATCTGCATCGTCTGCAAGAGGCTGAGAAGCGCGACCATCGCAAGATCGGCAAGGCGCTGGATCTCTTCCACACCCAGGAAGAGGCGCCAGGGATGGTCTTCTGGCACGACAAAGGGTGGCGGATCTACCTCGCCGTGCAGGAGTATGTGCGCTCCAAGCTGCGCGAACACGGCTATCAGGAGGTGCACACGCCGGAGATCATCGATCGTACGCTCTGGGAGAAGTCGGGCCATTGGGAGAAGTTCGGCGACATGATCTTCACCACCCACTCGGAGAACCGGGATTACGCCATCAAGCCGATGAACTGCCCCGCCCACGTGCAGATCTACAATCGCGGGCTGCGCAGCTACCGCGACCTGCCGTTGCGTCTTGCCGAATTCGGCTCCTGCCATCGCAACGAGCCCTCGGGCACCTTGCACGGGCTGATGCGGGTGCGCAACTTCGTCCAGGACGATGCCCACATCTTCTGCACCGAAGAGCAGATCCTCGGCGAGGTCTCCGCCTTCATCGACTTGCTCTTCGAGGTGTACCGCGACTTCGGTTTCGACGAGGTGCTCATCAAGCTCTCCACCCGTCCCGAACAGCGGGTGGGCAGCGATGCTCTTTGGGACAAGGCCGAGAAGGCGTTGGCCGACGCGCTGGACCACAAAGGGCTGGAGTGGGAGCTGCAGCCGGGAGAGGGCGCGTTCTATGGCCCCAAGATCGAGTTTTCCCTCAAAGACTGCCTGGGCCGGGTCTGGCAGCTCGGCACCATCCAGCTCGACTTCTCCATGCCGGAGCGCCTCGGGGCTCACTACGTCGCCGAGGACAACAGCAAGCAGGTGCCGGTGATGCTGCACCGTGCCGTTCTCGGTTCCCTGGAGCGTTTCATCGGCATTCTTCTCGAGCACTATGCCGGCGCTCTTCCGGTGTGGCTCTCTCCGGTGCAGGCGGTGGTGATGAACATCACCGACAAACAGGCTTCCTATGCGCGGGAAGTGGTCGAAAAGCTGGAAAAACAGGGCTTTCGCGTGCAAGCCGACTTGAGAAACGAAAAGATCGGCTTTAAAATCCGCGAGCACACTCTGCAGCGCGTTCCCTACCTTTTGGTGGTCGGGGACCGCGAGGTGGCGGAGAGGACCGTCGCCGTGCGCACCCGCGGCGGCGACGATCTTGGAGCCTTGTCCCTGGACGCGTTCACCGAACGTTTGGAAAGCGACTTGGCGGAACGCAAATGATCCCTCGCAGCTTCCAGCCGTGGCTGGAAGGCGGGGGGTCGTTATCGTAAAAGAAGAGGAATCCCGACATAGCCAAACAAGAGAAAAGGAACCGCCTGAACGATGAGATCACCGCTCCCCAGGTGCGGCTCATCGGCGAAGATGGTCAACAAGTGGGAATCGTCTCCCTGGAGGAGGCGCAGGCGGTGGCCGACGAGGCCGATCTCGATCTGGTGGAGATCGTGCCCAATGCCGAGCCGCCGGTCTGCCGCATCATGGACTACGGCAAGTTCGTCTTCGAACAGAAGAAGCAGAAACAGGCGGCGCGCAAGAAGCAGAAGCAGGTGCAGGTGAAGGAGGTCAAGTTCCGGCCCCACACCGACGTCGGCGACTACAACATCAAATTGCGCAATTTGCGAAGATTCCTCGAAAACGGCGACAAGGCGAAGGTGACCATGCGCTTCCGTGGGCGGGAGCATGCCCACCGCGAGCTGGGCCTGGCGGTGTTGGAGCGCATCGAAAAGGATCTCGAGGAGATCGCCCAGGTGGAGCAGCGTCCGGCGATGGAAGGTCGCCAGATGGTGATGGTGCTGGCACCGAAAAAGAAGTGATTTATCGCGAGCGGCCGGGCCGAAGGCATTGCCTGGGTCGCTCTTTCATCCATCCTAGAGTTCGATCGGGAGAGAAAAATGCCGAAGATCAAAACCAATCGGGGCGCGGCCAAGCGGTTCAAGAAGACCGCCGGCGGCTTCAAGCGCAACCAGTCCCACCGTCGTCACATCCTGACGAAGAAGAGTCCCAAACGGAAGCGCCAGCTGCGCACGCCGGCCATGCTGCACAAGGCCGACGTGAAGGCGGCCCGCCGCATGATTCCGTATGCCTGATTCGAACTTCGTCGGAGGAGAAAAGCCATGCCCCGAGTGAAACGTGGAGTGACGGCGCACAAGCGCCACAAGAAGGTTCTCAAACAGGCCAAGGGCTACTACGGCGCCCGCAGCAAGGTCTATCGCGTCGCCAAGCAGGCGGTGATCAAGGCGGGCCAGTACGCCTATCGCGACCGCCGCCAGCGCAAGCGCCAGTTCCGCGCCCTATGGATCCAACGCATCAACGCGGCGGCGCGGATGAACGATCTCTCCTACAGCCGGTTCATGAACGGCCTGAAGAAGGCGGGGATCGAGATCGACCGCAAGATGCTGGCGGACCTCGCGGTACACGACATGCCGACCTTTAGCCAGCTCGCAGAAAAGGCCAAGGCCGCTCTCGCGAGTTGATCGGAGGCCGTCTTCGGACGGTTGCTGAACAGGGCGCCCGGCCCGTGACGGGCGCCGCGAACGAGGGGAAGGGCCTTCCGGTCTTTCCCCTTTTCTTTTTCTCATGGGAGAGGATTCATGGATCTGGAGGCATTGACCGAAGAGGCGCTGGCTGCGGTGGAAAGCGCCGGAGAGCTGCGCGCCCTGGACGAGGTGCGGGTGCGCTATCTCGGCAAGAACGGGCTCTTCACCGAACAGCTCAAACAGTTGGGCAGGTTGCCCAAAGAGGAGCGCCCGGCGGCGGGTCAGGCCATCAACCGGGCGAAGCAGCGCCTCCAGGAGGCCATCGAGGCGCGCAGGCGGGCGCTGGAACAGGCTGCGTTGGAGGCAAGGTTGGCCGCCGAGCGAATCGACGTGACCCTGCCGGGCCGAACCGGGGGCGAAGGAAGCCTCCACCCGGTAACGCGCACGCTGGAGCGGATCCAGGAGATCTTCGCCAGCGCCGGCTTCACCGTGGCCGAAGGACCCGAAATCGAGGACGACTACCACAATTTCGAGGCGCTCAACATTCCCCCTCACCATCCGGCGCGGGCGATGCACGACACCTTCTACTTCGACGAGCACCGATTGCTGCGAACCCATACGTCGCCGGTGCAGGTGCGGGTGATGAGCCAAGCCCAGCCCCCGCTGAAGGTGATCGCGCCGGGTCGCGTCTACCGCTGCGACTCCGACCTCACCCACACGCCCATGTTTCACCAGGTGGAGGGTTTCATGGTGGACGAAGAAGTGACCTTCGCCGATCTCAAGGGCGTCCTGCACGCTTTCCTGAAAAGCTTCTTCGAGCAGGATCTGCGGGTGCGTTTCCGCCCCTCCTACTTTCCTTTCACCGAGCCTTCGGCGGAAGTGGACATGGAGTGCGTGATGTGCGCCGGGAAAGGGTGCCGGGTCTGCAGCCACACCGGCTGGCTGGAGGTGCTCGGTTGCGGCATGATCCATCCGGAGGTGTTCCGGCACGTGGGCATCGACAGCGAGAGATACAGCGGCTATGCCTTTGGAATGGGCGTGGAACGGCTCACCATGCTCCGTTACGGCGTCAACGACCTGCGGCTCTTTTTCGAGAACGATCTCCGGTTCTTGAGGCAGTTCGCCTGACTGGAGAACGCCAAGGCGCTGGCGGCGGGGGCGCCGCTCGGCTCGAAGGCGCGGCTTCTCGCGCCCGTGCGACCTAAACGAACAGAAACAAGGAACAACGACATGCAATTCAGTGAAGCCTGGCTGCGCGATTGGGTGGATCCCGGCGTGCCCGTGAACGAGCTGGCCGACGCCTTGAGCATGGCCGGTCTGGAGGTGGACGGCGTGGAGCCCGCGGCTCCCGCTTTCAGCGGCGTGGTGGTGGGCGAGGTGCTCTCCTGCGAGCGTCATCCCGACGCCGACAAGCTCTCCGTATGCCGAGTGAATCTGGGCGAGAAGGAAGCGGTGCAGATCGTCTGCGGCGCGAAGAACGTGGCCGGCGGTATGAAGGTGCCGGTGGCCCGTGTGGGCGCCGTGCTGCCGGGGGACTTCAAGATCAAGAAGGCGAAGCTGCGTGGGGTGGAGTCCTTCGGCATGATCTGTTCGGCCGCGGAGCTGGGGTTGGCCGAGAGCTCCGATGGCATCATGCCGCTGCCCGCCGACGCGCCGGTGGGAGAGGATTTTCGCCGCTGGCTGCAGCTCGACGACCACATCATCGACCTGGACCTCACCCCTGACCGGGGAGACTGCCTCAGCATCGCCGGCATCGCCCGCGAGGTTGGGGTGATCTTTCGCAAGCCGGTCACCCAGTGGCGGATCGAGGCCGTGCCGGCTGCCGTCGGGGCGCGGGTGGAGGTGAAACTGGAAAGTCCCGAAGCCTGTCCGCGGTACGCCTGCCGGGTGGTGAAGGGGATCGATCCGTCCGCGGAAACGCCCTTGTGGATGAAGGAACGGCTGCGGCGCAGCGGCCTGCGGTCCATCAGCCCGGTGGTGGATGTCACCAATTTCGTCATGCTGGAGCTGGGACAGCCCATGCACGGTTTCGATCTGGAGAAGATCGAGGGGGGAATCCAGGTGCGCATGGCGGAGCCCGGCGAGAGGCTGGAGCTGCTGGATGGCGGGGAGGTGGAGTTGCGAGCCGACACGCTCGTCATCGCCGACGACGCCCGGCCCCTGGCGCTGGCCGGGATCATGGGCGGCCAGGCGTCCGCGGTGACGGAGCGGACGCGCCATATCCTCTTCGAGTCGGCCTTCTTTCAACCCACCGCCATCATCGGCCGGGCGCGGGCCTACGGCCTGCACACCGACTCCTCCCACCGCTTCGAGCGGGGCGTGGATCCCCAGCTCGCGGCGACCGCGCTGGAGCGGGCCACCGAACTGCTGATCTCCATCGCCGGCGGCGAGGCGGGGCCGGTGGTGGACGTGGTGGACCAGAACCACCTGCCGCGACCGCCCCGCGTGGTTTTGCGCCGGGAGCGGGTCTCCCGGCTGTTGGGGGTGGAGATCGCTCCGCAGGAGATCGAAGAGATCCTGGAGCGTCTCGGCATGGAGGTGGAAGAGACCGGCGGTGGCTGGTCGGTGACGCCCCCCAGCGCCCGTTTCGACATCGCCATCGAGGCGGACCTGATCGAAGAGGTCGGGCGCATCTACGGCTATGCCCGGATCCCCGAGAACCGCTCATTGGCACCGGTGAGCGTGCAGGCAAGGCCGGAAGCGGCTTTCCGCCTAGAGCGGGCCAAAGCCCTGCTGGTGGATCTGGGGCTGCACGAAGCGATCACCTACAGCTTCATCAGCCCCGCTCTGGCTTCTCTCTTGACGCCGGAGGAGATCCCCATCCGCCTGGCCAATCCCATCTCCGAGGAGATGTCGGTGATGCGCGCCAGCCTCTGGCCCGGCCTGCTCTCCACCCTGCGCTACAATCTCGCCCGGCAGCAGGATCGGGTGAGGCTCTTCGAAGCGGGGCAGGTGTTCCGTCGGCGGGGCGACGAGATCGAGCAGCCGGCCATGCTCGGCGGCCTGCTCTATGGCGGCAATCTGCCCGAGCAGTGGGCGGAGAAGCCGCGCAAACTCGATTTCTACGATCTGAAGGGCGTGGTGGAGGCGGTGCTCGCGCTGGTGGACGAAAGAGAGTCTTTCGCTTTCAGGCCGGTGGAGGATCCAGCGTTGCATCCCGGCCAGGCGGCGGTGGTTCTGCGCCACGGGCGGGAGGTGGGGCGGCTCGGTCTGCTCCATCCGGCGCGGCAGAAGGAACTCGACGTTCCCGGCGACGTGTGGTTGTTCCAGCTCGAGCTGGCGGCGCTCGAGAAGGGGCGGTTGCCGGCGTTCCGGCCCGTCTCCCGCTTTCCCTCCATCCGCCGGGATCTGGCGCTGTTGGTGGATCGCGAGATCAGCTGGTCCGAGGTGGAAGCGTGCGCCCGGGCGGCGGCGCCGGAAATCGTGCGGGAAATCCGCCTCTTCGACGTCTATACTGGGGAAAATATAGACGCAGGTCTAAAAAGCCTTGCTTTGAGCTTGATTTTACAGGACTATTCCCACACTCTTACGGACGAAGAGACGGAACGGGCGGTGGAGGCGGTGCGCAAGGCACTGGAAACCGGATTGTCGGCCAAGTTACGGGATTGAGTGAAGATGTCACTGACCAAGGCGAAGTTGGCGGAAGCCCTGTTCGAGGAGCTGGGGTTGAACAAGCGCGAGGCGAAGGAGCTGGTGGAGCTCTTTTTCGAGGAGATTCGCGGGGCGTTGGAGAACGGCCAGCAGGTGAAACTCTCGGGATTCGGCAATTTCGACCTGCGCGAGAAGAACGCCCGGCCGGGAAGGAACCCGAAAACGGGCGAAGAGATCATGGTGAGTGCGCGGCGTGTCGTCACTTTCCGTCCCGGACAAAAACTCAAATCGAGGGTGGAGACCTATGCTGGACCCGAACAGCAGTAACGTGGAACTGCCGCCCATTCCCGGCAAACGCTATTTCACCATCGGCGAGGTGAGCGAGCTGTGTCAGGTGAAGCCCCATGTTCTGCGCTATTGGGAGCAGGAGTTTCCTCAGCTCAAGCCGGTGAAGCGGCGGGGCAACCGCCGCTACTACCAACGCCATGACGTGATCATGATCCGGCAGATCCGCAGCCTGCTCTATGAGCAGGGCTTCACCATACACGGGGCCCGCCAGAAGTTGGAAGGGGAGGATGCCCAGCAGGACAAGACGCAGACCCAGCAGCTCATCCGTCAGCTGGTGACGGAGCTGGAAGAGGTGGCGCGGATTCTCCGGTGATTGACAAGCGCCCGCCTTGCGCCTAACATTCCGGCTCCTTTCGGAGCGTAGCGCAGCCTGGTAGCGCACCACAATGGGGTTGTGGGGGTCGGAGGTTCGAATCCTCTCGCTCCGACCAAGACTTTCGAGGCCCGCCGGCGATCGCCGCGGGCCTTTTTCTTGACGCCGCCCGCGGCTTTCTCCTCCATTTCGGCGCGTGTCGAGTCGGCGCGGGGCGTTCGCCTTTTTCCGGGCGCTTGGCTATCATCGGCTCTCCCTTCAATCGAATCGAAACACAAGGAGTGAACCATGGCAGGAGAAGCCGCTCAAAACGCTTCCCAACCAGTGGATGTGGTGGGCCAGGTGGCCGACTTGGTGGATCCCGACAAATCCGCGCAATTGCTCGCGCAGGCCAAGGCGTGGTTGCTTGCGTACGGTCCCAAGGTGGTGGCGGCCATCGTCATCTTTTACGTGGGCAAATGGGCCGCCAAGTGGGCACGCGGCCTGGCGGTCCGCATGATGAAGAAGGCCGATGTGGATCCATTGATCATCGGCTTCACCAGCAGCCTGATCTACATCGGCCTGATGGTCTTCGTGGCCCTGGCGGCGCTGGGACAACTCGGCATCCAAACCACCTCTTTCATCGCCGTGTTGGGCGCCGCCGGCTTGGCCATCGGCTTGGCGCTGCAAGGGTCCCTGGCCAACTTCGCCGCCGGCTTCCTGCTCATCGTCTTCCGCCCTTTCAAGGTGGGCGACGTGATCGAGGCGGCGGGAGTCACGGGCAAGGTGGAAGCGATGCACATCTTCACCACCACGCTGCTCACCGGCGACAACAAGACCATCATCGTTCCCAACGCCAAGCTGGGCAACGACAACATCGTCAACTATTCCGCGCAGGAGATCCGCCGGATCGACATCACCGTGGGCGTCTCCTACGACTCGGATCTCAAAGAGGTGCGCCGGGTGTTGGAGTCGTTGGTGGCCGAAGACGACCGCATCCTCGAGGATCCGGCGCCCCTGGTGGCGGTACAGGCGCTGGGCGACAGCAGCGTGGATTTCCTCGTCAGGGGATGGGTGAAGAGCGGTGACTATTGGACGGTGCTGTTCGACACCAACGAAGCGATCAAGAACCGCCTCGACGAAGCGGGCATCGAGATTCCCTATCCCACCATGGACGTGAATCTGCGCAAAGTGGAACAGGGCTGAGGCGGGCGGTGTGGGTCGGCGTCCTCACCGTCGTCTATCTGCTGTTCCAGGTGACTGGACTGGCCACCTCGGTGCATGCCATCCTCAATACCCGTACCGCTCAGGGAGCCATCGCCTGGGTGGTCAGCCTGAATGCCATGCCGCTCATCGCCGTGCCCGTCTACTGGGTATTCGGGCGCAGCCGCTTCGAGGGGTATGTCAACGCGCTCAAGGATCACGACCTGCTGCTGGCGGAAAAGCGCCAGGAGGCCCATGACGCCTTCGCCCCTTTCGTGGTGGAGGGCCCCGAACACTTTCCCGAATACCGTGCCATACGCCGGCTCTCCCTGACCCCTTTCCTGCGGGGCAACCAAGTCGAGCTGCTGGTGGACGGGAAGCGGACCTATGGCAGTCTGGAGGAGGGGCTGAGGCGCGCGCACTCCTACATCCTTTTTCAGTTCTACATCCTGCGGTCGGACGCGAGCGGCACCCGCTTCATGGATCTGCTGGCGCAGCGGGCCGGAGAAGGGGTGGAGGTGTACGTCCTCTATGACGAGATCGGCAGCCACGATCTCTCCGCAAATTGGCTGCAACGCTACCGGGATGCGGGGGTGCGGGTGATCCCTTTCGGCACCACTCGGGGTTCGGGCAACCGTTTCCAGGTCAACTTTCGCAACCACCGGAAGATCGTGGTGGTGGACGGTCGCGAGAGCTGGATCGGCGGGCTCAACATCGGCGACGAGTATCTGGGGGCAGATTCCAGGCTCACGCCCTGGCGGGACACTCACCTTCATCTGGAAGGTCCCGCCGCCCTGGCGGCGCAGTCGATCTTCTGGTCCGACTGGTACTGGGCCGACGGCACCTTGCTGCGGAACCTGGTCTGGAGGCCGCAACCGGCCGCGCAGGCTGCGGGGACGGGGCAGGATGTGCTGGTGCTGGGGTCGGGTCCGGCGGACGATCTGGAGACCGCCAGTCTCTTTTTCACCACCGTGATCAACGCCGCCCGCCGGCGCATCTGGATCGCCACTCCCTATTTCGTTCCTGACGAAGCCACCCAGGTCTCCCTTTCGCTGGCGCTGCTGCGGGGAGTGGAGGTGCGCATCATCACGCCGCGCCTCAACGACAACTGGTTCGTGCGGCACGCGGCCAATGTCTATCTGTCGCAGTTTCATCGGCTCGGCGCCCACATTCACTTCTACGAAGAGGGGTTCATGCACCAGAAGGTGGTGCTGGTGGACGACAACCTCTCCCTGGTGGGCACGGTCAATTTCGACAACCGCTCTTTCCGTCTGAATTTCGAGGTGACGGCGGCCGTGGCGGACCGGCAGTTCGCTCAAGAGGTGGAGCGGATGCTCTCTGCCGATCTCTCCCGCAGTACCGAGTTGGAGCGTTTCGACTTGCGACAAGCCCCGTTCCTGGAGCGGCTCAAGGCGCGCGGCAGCGTTCTGCTGGCGCCGGTGCTCTGAAGGGGTCGCGCGGCTCTATGCGCCTCCCGGCAACGACCGGAATGCCTTCATGGCGCGGCCGCCATCCTCGTCGTCCGGAGATTCTGGAAGAGTAGCCGCATGTGGGCTTTTCGAGAAAGTTGGAAATCTTCTCGGCGCCGGTTACCCATCGAATCGCAGATGGGATCCCCCTCCCGGAGGGAGGGGCAAACAGGATCAGTGGACGTGACCGTGAGCGATCTCTTCCGGTGTGGCTTCGCGCACCGAGTCGACGGTGACGTCGAAATGGAGAACCTGTCCGGCCAGCGGATGGTTGGCGTCGATGACGACGGTGTCGTCGTTCACTTCGCGCACCACCACGTGGTGCACATTGCCGGCGCCGTCGTCCGCCTGCAGGGTCATGCCGGGGGCCAGGTTGTCGATGCCGGCCACGGCGCTGCGCGGAATGGTCTGGATCATGCCGGGATCGATCTCGCCGTAGGCCTCCGTCGGCTGTATGGTGACTTCGAGGTGATCTCCCGCGGCCTTGCCCTCCAGTGCCTGTTCGAGGCCCGGAATGATGCTTTGGTGACCGTGTAGATAGTTCAAAGGGGGTTGTCCTTCGGAGGAGTCGATGACCTCCCCCGCGTCGTTGGTGAGTTTGTAATGGATGGAAACGACGCGGTCTTTTTCGATGTTCATGCTCTGTTCCTGTCTCTCTTGCTTGGGAAGTGGCCCTTTCCAAGGGTTTGGAGGCGGGCGCCGACGGCGATCCTCGATTCCGAATCCTTCAGGGCGTTTCGACGCCATTCGATGGCGACACGATACGCGGGCCGACGGCCCGCATGACGCATCATACAGGAATCGGGGAGCGGAGATCGTCCCAAAATCGCCGCTTCCAGAGCGATCTTTCGAACCGGACTTCGAAGCGTTTCGGTGCGGTTCTTTTCAGATGGCCCTGGCCTGGGCCTCGGCGTTGCCGAGATAGGTGGCGGGGGTGAGCGCTTTGAGCTCCTCCTTCACCGCCTCCGGCAGCTCCAGGGTGTCGATGAATTTCTGCATGCCGACCTGGTCCACCCGCCGCCCCCGGGTGAGCGCCTTGAGCTTTTCGTAGGGCTCCTCGATGCCGTAGCGGCGCATCACCGTCTGGATGGGTTCGGCCAGCACCTCCCAGTTGGCGTCAAGGTCGGCCAGCATACGTGCCTCGTCGGCCTCGAGTTTGCCGATGCCCCGCAGCAGCGAGTCGAGGGCGATGAGGGTGTGGGCAAAACCCATGCCCATGTTGCGCAGCACGGTGGAATCGGTGAGATCGCGCTGCCAGCGCGAGACGGGCAGCTTCTGCGAGAGGTGGTCGAAGAGGGCGTTGGCCAGGCCCAGGTTGCCCTCGGCGTTTTCGAAATCGATGGGGTTGACCTTGTGGGGCATGGTGGAGGAGCCCACCTCGCCGGCCACCGTCTTTTGGCGGAAATAGCCCAGGGAGATGTAGCCCCAGACGTCGCGGCAGAAGTCGATGAGCACGTTGTTGAAGCGGCGGATGGCGTCGAACAATTCGGCCATGTAGTCGTGGGGCTCGATCTGGATGGTGTAGGGGTTCCAGACCAATCCAAGCCCTTCCACGAAGCGTTGGGCGTGTCGCGCCCAGTCGATTTCGGGGTAGGCGGCCAGATGGGCGTTGTAGTTGCCCACGGCGCCGTTGATCTTGCCCTGGATGGCGGTTTCCACCACCGCTTCGCGCTGGCCCCGCAGGCGGTGGACCACGTTGGCGATCTCCTTGCCCATGGTGGTGGGGGAGGCGGGTTGGCCGTGGGTGCGCGAGAGCATGGGCGTGCCGGCCAGTTCATGGGCCAGGTCGCGCAGACGGTTGATCACCTCGTTCATCTGCGGAATCAGCACGGCGTCACGCCCCTCGCGCAACATCAGGGCATGGGAGAGGTTGTTGATGTCTTCCGAGGTGCAGGCGAAGTGGATGAATTCGCTCACCGCCTCCAGTTCGGCGTTGCCGGCGATCCTCTCCTTGAGGAAGTACTCCACCGCTTTCACGTCGTGGTTGGTGGTGCGCTCGATGTTCTTCACCCGGCGGGCGTCTTCCAACGAAAACTTCTCGACGATGCCGTCGAGCAGGTTGCGGGCGTGCTCGCTCAGTGGCGGGACCTCTTCGATCTGGGGATGGTCCGCCAACGACTGCAACCAGCGCACTTCCACCAGCACGCGGTGATGGATGAGGCCGTATTCGCTGAAGATGGGACGCAGGGGTTCGGTTTTGGAGCCGTAGCGGCCGTCCACGGGAGAGACGGCGGTGAGGGCGTTCAGTTCCATGGCGTGACTCTTGCCGGTTGGTGATCAGACTGCGGCGATGCGATCCAGCGCCTTTTCCAGGTTCTCCATGCTGGTGGCGATGGAGAGGCGCATGTGGCCGTGCATGCCGAAAGCGGTGCCGGGCACCACCGCCACTCCCGCTTTTTCGATGAGGTGTTCCGCCAGCTGCAGATCGTCGTACACGCCTTCGAGGCGTTCGATCATCCCTTTCACCGAAGGGAAGACGTAGAAGGTGCCGTCGGTGGGCAGACAGGTGATGCCGTCGATGGCGTTGAGCCGCTCCACCACATAATCGTGCCGCTTGCGGAACTCCACCAGCATCGCCTGGATGCACTCCTGGGGGCCGTCCAGAGCCGCCTCGGCGGCGTACTGAGAGATGGAGCAGGGGTTGGAGGTGCTCTGCGACTGCACCTTCTTCATGGCCTGGATGATCTCCGCCGGACCGCCGGCATAGCCGATGCGCCAGCCGGTCATGGAGTAGGCCTTGGAGACGCCGTTGAGGACCAGGGTGCGGTCGTAGAGGTCGGGGCAGGCGTTGAGGATGTTGACGAAACTCCCTTGCCAGCGAATGTGCTCGTACATGTCGTCGGTGGCGATGAGAATGCGCGGATGTTCGCGCAGCACCTCCCCCAGGGCCGCCAGCTCCTCTTCCGAGTACGCCATGCCGGTGGGGTTGGAGGGGCTGTTGATGACGAACAGGCGCGTTCTGTCGGTGATCGCGCCTTCGAGCTGGGCCGGGGTGATCTTGAAACGGTGCGCCGCTTCGGCGTGGATCAGCACCGGCGCGCCGCCGGCCAAGAGCACCATGTCGGGATAGGAGACCCAATAGGGGGCGGGGATGATCACTTCGTCGCCGGGGTCGAGCAGCGCCTGGGCCAGGTTGAAGAAGCTCTGCTTGCCGCCGGAGGAGACCAGAATCTGCTCGGGGGTGTATTCCAGGCCGTTGTCGCGGCGGAACTTCTCGATCACCGCCCGCTTCAAAGAAGGGGTGCCGTCCACCGGCGTGTATTTGGTGTGGCCGGCGTCGATGGCCCGCTTGGCCGCCTCCTTGATGTGCCGCGGCGTGTCGAAATCGGGTTCGCCCGCGCCGAGGCCGATGACGTCCCGACCGGCGGCGCGCAGTTCCGCGGCGCGAGCGGTGATGGCCAGGGTGGGCGAGGGCTTCACCGCCTGCACCCGGCTGGAGAGTTTCCTGTGCATTGACGACTGTTGTCCGGTTGTTGTTCGGTTCCTTGTTATCATAGCCCAAGCCAATCCCCGTAAAAATCCCCATGAGCAGAGAATTTCAGCTCGTCTCCGATTTCGAACCCGGCGGCGACCAACCCGAAGCGATCCGCCGGCTGGTGGAGGGAGTGCGCGACGGCGAGGCGGGCATGACGCTGCTGGGCGTCACCGGTTCGGGCAAGACCTTCACCATCGCCAACCTCATTCACCAGTTGCAGCGGCCCACCTTGGTGCTGGCCCCCAACAAGACCCTTGCGGCCCAGCTCTATGGGGAGTTCCGGGAGTTCTTTCCCCACAACGCAGTGGAGTATTTCGTCTCCTATTACGACTATTACCAGCCGGAAGCCTACGTGCCCGCTTCGGACACCTACATCGAGAAGGACGCCTCCATCAACGAGCATGTGGAACAGATGCGGCTCTCCGCCACCAAGGCGATCCTGGAGCGCCATGACACCATCATCGTGGCCACCGTCTCCTCCATCTACGGGTTGGGGGATCCGCGCCAGTACATGTCCATGCTGCTGCATCTGCGGCGCGGCGACACCATGGACCAGCGCGCCATTCTGCGGCGGTTGTCGGAACTGCAGTACAAGCGCAACGACCTCGAGCTTCAGCGCGGCACCTTTCGGGTGCGCGGAGACGTCATCGACATCCATCCCGCGGAGTCGGACGACGAAGCGGTGCGGGTGGAGCTCTTCGACGAGGAGATCGACTCCATCAGTCTGTTCGATCCCCTCACCGGCGAGGTGCGGGGGCGGGTGGCGCGCTACACCGTCTATCCCAAGACGCACTACGTCACTCCCCGCCAGACCATTCTGGAGGCGGTGGAAGGGATCAAATCGGAGCTCGAGGAACGGCTCGCCCAGCTTCGAGCCGCCAACCGGCTGGTGGAGGCGCAGCGGCTGGAGCAGCGCACCCGCTTCGATCTGGAGATGATGCTGGAGCTGGGCTACTGCTCCGGCATCGAGAACTATTCGCGCTATCTCTCCGGCCGGGCTCCGGGCGAGCCGCCGCCCACGCTGTTCGACTATCTGCCCGATGACGCCTTGCTGGTGGTGGACGAGTCCCATGTGACCATTCCTCAGCTCGGCGCCATGTACAAGGGGGATCGCTCGCGCAAGGAGACCCTGGTGGAGTACGGTTTCCGCCTCCCCTCGGCGCTCGACAACCGCCCCTTGCGTTTCGAGGAGTTCGAGGCGCGCTCTCCCCAGACCATCTATGTGTCGGCCACGCCGGCCGAGTACGAGATCGCCCACTCGGGGGCCGTGGTGGAGCAGGTGGTGCGTCCCACCGGCTTGGTGGACCCCGAGGTGGAGGTGCGCCCCGCCGCCGCCCAGGTGGACGATCTGCTTTCCGAGATCAATCTGCGGGTGGCGGAGGGCGACCGGGTACTGGTCACCACTCTCACCAAGAAGATGGCCGAAGACCTCACCGACTATCTCATGGAGCACGGCGTGCGGGTGCGGTATCTCCATTCCGACATCGACACCGTGGAGCGGGTGGAGATCATCCGCGATCTGCGCCTGGGAGAGTTCGACGTGCTGGTGGGCATCAACCTCCTGCGGGAGGGCCTGGACATGCCCGAGGTCTCGCTGGTGGCCATTCTCGACGCCGACAAGGAGGGGTTTCTGCGCTCCACCCGGTCGCTCATCCAGACCATCGGCCGGGCCGCCCGCAACGCCCGCGGCAAGGCCATTCTCTACGCGGACGAGATCACCGGCTCCATGCAACAGGCCATCGACGAGACCAACCGCCGCAGGGCGAAGCAGATCGCCTTCAACGAAGCGCACGGCATCACCCCCAAGACGGTGCGCAAGAAGGTCGCCGACATCATGGAGGCCGGTCCCGCCGCCGCTCCCGCCGGCTCGGAGCGGTTGAGGCGGGTGGCGGAAGAGGCGGCCGACTATCTCACTCTCACGCCCCAGCAACTGGCGAAAAAACTTCAGGCGCTGGAGGAGCAGATGTACGAGCACGCCCGCAACCTGGAGTTCGAAGAGGCGGCCCGGATCCGCGACCGCATCCGCGAGCTGCGCGAGTTGGGGCTGGTGGCATGATGGCACCGCTTCCGTCGAAAGAATCTTTCGAGATTCTGGTTTCAGGGAGGGCAGGCAGGGTAAACTTGCGCTTTGGTTTTTTCCGTCCTTTCTTGTTTTTCGGTGAAATGCCGACGATGAAACGACCGCTGCTCTTTTTTGGGCTCTTCGCCCTGCACTTGGTGCAGGCGGCGCCCACCGACCGATACGAAGAGCTCACGGGCGAACAGGACGATTTCGACGCGGAAGAGCGGCCCTGGCGGGAGCAGCGGGGCGAGATTCCGCCGCTTCCCGGCGATGGAGCCTGGACGCCGGTGCGGCTCGACAGTCTGCCGAAGAACCAACATGCCTACCTGGCGCTCGGTAGCGTCACCGTGGGCAAGAAGGACGAGGTGGTGCGCTATTGGCTCTCCATCCGCTCCGACGGCGGCGGTCGCATGACCACTTACGAGGGCATCCATTGCGGCCAGAACAACTACATCGTCTACGCCTACGCCCATCCCCGCCGCAAGCCGCCGCTGCGCAAGGTGCGCCATCCGAAGTGGAAACCGCTGGGCGCAAAGGCCGGACTCGCCTATCGGGTGGAGTTGCGGGACGACGTCTTCTGCTCGGGCGAAACGCCGCGCACGGTGCGTCAGATCCGGCAGTCGGCGGTGGGGCGCTACGAACAGATGAACCCCTACGACAACTGGACCAACGATGACTGAAGCCTACGACGCTTCCGCCATCGAGGTGCTCAGCGGCCTGGAACCGGTGCGCAAGCGCCCCGGCATGTACACCGACACCAGCCGCCCCAACCACCTTGCCCAGGAGGTGATCGACAATTCGGTGGACGAGGCCATCGCCGGCCACGCCCGTCGCATCCAGGTCATCTTGCACACGGACGGCTCGCTGGAGGTGGAGGACGACGGTCGCGGCATGCCGGTGGACCTCCACCCCGAGGAGGGGATGCCCGGCGTGGAGGTGATCCTCACCAAGTTGCACGCCGGCGGGAAGTTCTCCAACAAGTCCTACAAGTTCTCCGGTGGTCTGCACGGCGTCGGGGTGTCGGTGGTGAACGCGCTTTCACGCCACCTGGAGGTCTGGGTGAAGCGGGACGGCGTGGAATACAACATGGCCTTCGCCGACGGCGAAAAGATCTCCGATCTGGAACCGGTGGGAAAGGTGGGCCGCCGCAACACCGGCACCCGCATCCGTTTCTGGCCTGACGCCCGCTTCTTCGATCAACCCGCTTTCGATCCGCGCCGGCTGAAGCACCTGCTGCGGGCCAAGGCGGTGCTCTGTCCGGGACTGGAAGTGCTCTTCCACGACGAGAACAGCGGCGAACAGGAGAGCTGGCGGTACCGGGAGGGCCTCAAGGATTACCTGCTCGAAGCGTTGAACGGTTGCGAACTGCTGCCCGCGGAACCCTTCACCGGCCGTTTCGCCGGCCACGACGAAGCGGTGGACTGGGCGGTGGCCTGGTTGCCGGAAGGGGGGGAGCCGGTGGCCGAGAGTTACGTCAACCTCATTCCCACGGCGCAGGGGGGCACTCATGTGAACGGACTGAGAGCGGGGCTCACCGAGGCGGTGCGGGAGTTCTGCGAGTTCCGCAACCTGCTGCCGCGAGGGGTGAAGATCGCGCCGGAAGACGTGTGGGGCCGCATCACCTATGTTCTTTCGGTGAAGCTGGCCGATCCCCAGTTCTCCGGTCAGACCAAGGAACGCCTCTCCTCACGCGCCTGCGCCGCTTTCGTCTCCGGGGTGGTGAAGGATGCGTTCAGCCTCTGGCTCAACCAGCACGTGGAGGAGGGAGAGCGCATCGCCGAGCTGGCCATCAGCGCCGCCCAGCACCGCGCCCGCGCGGGCCGCAAGGTGACGCGCAAAAAGGTGGCCCAGGGGCCGGCGCTGCCCGGCAAGCTGGCCGACTGCACCTCCGGCGACGTGGCTCGCACCGAGCTCTTTCTGGTGGAGGGAGACTCGGCGGGAGGCTCGGCGAAGCAGGCGCGGGACAAGGAGTTCCAGGCGGTGATGCCGCTGCGCGGCAAGATCCTCAACACCTGGGAAGTGGACTCCGCCGAGGTGCTCGCCTCCCAGGAGGTGCACGACATCTCGGTGGCCATCGGCGTGGAGCCTGGCAGCGACGATCTCTCCCGGCTCCGTTTCGGCAAGATCTGCATCCTGGCCGACGCCGATTCCGACGGGCTGCACATCGCCACCCTGTTGTGCGCCCTCTTCGTCCGCCATTTTCCCCGTCTGGTGCAAGAGGGACACGTCTATGTGGCCATGCCTCCGCTGTATCGCATCGACGTGGGCAAGCGGGTCTTCTACGCCCTTGACGACGCCGAGAAGGAGGGGATTCTCGATCGCATCGAAGCGGAGAAGATCAAGGGCAAGGTGAACGTGCAGCGCTTCAAGGGGCTGGGCGAGATGAATCCCATGCAGCTGCGCGAAACCACCATCCATCCCGACACCCGGCGGCTGGTGCAGCTGGCGATGGAGCCGGGCGACGACACGCGCAAGGTGATGGACATGCTGCTGGCCAGAAAAAGGGCGGCGGATCGCAAGAACTGGCTGGAGGCGCATGGCGACCGGGCCGAGGCGGCCCAGGAACTGATTGCAGGAGCGAGTGCCTGATGAAACGATACTGGATACTGGGAATGTGCCTGCTGGCTTCCGCGGTAGGGGCCGCGCCCGACGGCAAGGCGCTCTACGAAGCCAATTGCAGCGCCTGCCATCAGAGTGAAGGCAAAGGCGGCATTGGTCTGCCGCTCACCGAAGAGATCCTCTCTCAGTTGAGCGACGACTACATCGCCAAGACCATCCGTAACGGCCGGCCGGGACGCATCATGCCCTCTTTCGTGGCGTTGAGCGATGCCCAGGTGAAGGCCATCCTGAACTACATTCGTGGCTGGAGCTCCAAGCCGGCGCCGGTCTTTCCCAAGTTGACTTTGAAAGGGGATCCGGCGCGCGGCAAGCCGATCTACCAGAAGCGTTGCGTGCGTTGCCACGGCAAGGACGGCAGCGGCGAGGGGTCGGGGACCGGCGTCACCCTCTCGCGCGAACGCAAGTTCATGGTGATGCCGGCGGCGCTCAACAATCCCGGCTTTCAGCGCTCGGCCTCGGACGCCATGATCGCCGACATCATCCGGCGCGGGCGCCGCATCGGCCACATGCCCTCCTTCCGCAACAAGCTCACCGAACAGCAGATCGTGGACGTGGTGGCTTATCTGCGAACCTTGAAACCACCGCCGGCGATCCACGGCATGCCCGAATGGGCCGGCAAGCCGGTCTACGTCATGGAGTCGCCCTACGGCTTCGAAGAGACGGTCAAGGCGCTCAAGGAGGCGCTCACCGGCGCCAATTTCCGCATCTTTCCGGCCCGCTATCTGGAGCAGGGGCTGGCGGACGAGTTCAGCGTCAACAAACGCCAGCTTGCCATCCGTTTCTGCAATTTCAAGGAGCTCTATCACCTGCTCAACATCGATCCGCGGCTGGGGACCGTGCTGCCCTGTCGCATCAACGTGATCGAGCGCAACGGCAAGGTGCTGCTTATCTCGCCCAACGTGGTGGAAGTGGCCAAACTGTTCAACAACCGTGAGCTGCTGGAAGTGGCGGTGGTCATGGAAGAGGTCATCCTTGGGGTGATGGAGGAGGCGACGCTGTGAAGAGAATGCTGTTTCTGATGGTGGTCTTCGTGCTCGCCTTGCCGGCGCGGGCGGAACAGGCGCTGCTTATGGTGCGGGTGAACATGAAGGCCGCCGACACCATGGACGTGCTCAAGGAGACGGTGCGCGAATACGGCTATGAGGTGGCCCACGTGCAGCGCTGTGACGGCGGCATGGCCCAGTTCCACTACAAGACCGACTACTACCGCGTGCTCTTTTTCGGCAAGCTGGCGGAGGTGCGCGGCATTCTCCACAGCTATCCCGAGATGGCCCCCTTCCTGCCGCTGAAGATCGCCGTGATCGCGGAGAAGAATCAGACGGTTTTGGCCGCGGTGGATCCCCTGGCGCTCACCCGGCTCTACGGCAATCATCCTGTTCTCTCGGTGCAGTTCGCCCGCTGGCACAACGATCTGCAGGCGATGCTCGAGGAGATGCGCGACTACCGCAAGCCCTGATGGCCGGCTCCCAGCACTACTCCGCCGAGGGGATCGAACGGATCCCCCTGGCTGAATTCACCGAGCGGGCGTATCTGGACTACTCCATGTACGTCATCCTCGACCGCGCCTTGCCCCATGTGGGCGACGGCCTCAAGCCGGTGCAGAGGCGCATCGTCTACGCCATGTCCGAACTGGGGCTCTCGGCTTCGAGCAAGCACAAGAAGTCGGCGCGTACCGTGGGCGATGTTCTCGGCAAGTTCCATCCCCACGGCGACAGCGCCTGCTACGAGGCGATGGTGCTCATGGCCCAGGAGTTCTCCTACCGCTATCCGCTCATCGACGGCCAGGGGAACTGGGGCTCGCCCGACGATCCCAAGTCCTTCGCCGCCATGCGCTACACCGAAGCGCGTCTCACCGCCTATGCCAAGGTGCTGTTGCGCGAGTTGGGACAGGGGACGGTGGAGTGGGTGCCCAACTTCGACGGCACCCTCAAAGAGCCGGCCCTGCTGCCGGCGCGGCTGCCCAACGTGCTGCTCAACGGTGCCACCGGCATCGCCGTGGGCATGGCCACCGACATTCCGCCGCACAACCTGCGCGAGGTGGCCGGCGCCTGCATCCGCCTACTCGAATCGTCGCGGGCTTCCTTGGAAGAGTTGTGCGAACACATTCAGGGTCCCGACTTTCCCACCGAGGCGGAGATCGTCACCCCGCGCGCGGAGCTGTTGAAGATCTATGCCACCGGGCGGGGGAGCGTGCGCGCCCGTGCCCGTTGGGAGAGGGAGAACGGCAACTTGGTGATCACCGCCTTGCCCTACCAGGTTTCGGGAGCGCGCATCCTCGAGCAGATCGCCGGTCAGATGCGCGCCAGGAAGCTCCCTTGGATCGAGGATCTCCGCGACGAATCGGACCACGAGAACCCCACCCGCCTGGTGATCGTTCCGCGTTCCCGCCGGGTGGATCCGGAGCGGCTCATGTCGCATCTGTTCGCCACCACCGATCTGGAGCGCAGCTACCGCGTCAATCTCAATCTCATCGGCCTCGACGGTCGCCCACGGGTGAAGAACCTCAAGGAGATCCTCCAGGAGTGGCTCCGGTTCCGGCTGGCCACCGTGCGCCGCCGCCTCCAGCACCGTCTCAACCAGGTGCTCGACCGGCTCCATCTGCTGGAAGGGCTGATGGTGGTCTATCTCAATCTGGACGAGGTGATCCGCATCATCCGTAGCGAGGACGAGCCCAAGCCGGTGCTCATGGCCCGTTTCGATCTCACCGAAGTGCAGGCCGACTACATCCTCGACACCCGTCTGCGGCAACTCGCCCGTCTCGAGGAGATGAAGATCCGGGCCGAGCAGGAGAGCCTGGAGGAGGAGCGCAAGGAGTTGGAGAAGATTCTCGGCTCCGAACGGCGCCTCAAGACGCTGGTGAAGAGGGAAATCGCCGCCGATGCCGAGGAGTTCGGCGATGGCCGGCGCTCGCCGCTGGTGGAACGCCCCTCGGCGGAAGCGCTGGACGAGAGCGAGTTGGCCCCCAGCGAGCCGGTCACCGTGGTGCTTTCGCAGAAGGGGTGGGTGCGGGCCGCCAAGGGGCACGAGATCGACCCCACCGGCCTGAACTACAAGGCGGGCGACGGCTATCTGGACGCGCTGCGGCTGCGCTCCAACCAGCCGGTGGTGTTTCTCGACTCCACCGGCCGCAGCTACTCCCTGGCTGCGCACACCCTGCCGTCGGCCCGGGGGCAGGGTGAGCCGCTCACCGGCCGCTTCTCCCCGCCCGCCGGCGCCGAATACGTCACCCTGCTGGGCGGCGATCCGGAAAGCCGCTGGCTGCTCGCTTCGGATGCCGGCTACGGTTTCGTGGCCCGGTTGAAGGATCTGCTGGCCAACAAGAAGGGGGGCAAGGCGGTGCTCACCCTTCCCAAGGGGGCGGCCGTGCTGCCGGCCTGGCCGGTGACCGATCCAGCCACCGACCGGGTAGTGGCGGTGACCAGCACGGGGCGGATGCTGGTGATCCCGGTGAGCGATCTTCCCGAGATGGCGCGGGGCAAGGGGAGCCGCATCATCGCCATTCCCGGCAAGCGCGTGGAGGCTCGGGAAGAGTTCGTCAGCGCCATCGCCGTGGTGCCGGAGGGCGCGCGCCTGAAGCTGCTCTCCGGCCGACGTCACCTCAATCTCAAGGCCGCCGATCTCAACGCCTACGAAGGGGAGCGGGGCAAGCGGGGAACGAAACTGCCGCGCGGATTCCAGAAGGTGGACGGCCTGTTGCCGGTCGGTCAGGAGTTCAAGGCTTCTCGATAGCTTCGCACGATCCGGTGCACCAGCGGAGCGCAGATGACGCGGATGGCGTGTTCCAGCTGACCTCCCGGAATCACCAGCGTGTTGCGCCGGGACATCCACGACCCCTTGATGCGCTTGAGAAAGTGGGGAAAGTCGTGCCCTCTGGGGTCGCGGAAGCGAATCACCACGATGCTCTCGTCCAGCGAGGGGATCTCGCGCAACACGAAGGGGTTGGAGGTGTCGGTCAAGGGTACGCGCTGGAAATTGATGTCGGTGAGCGAGAACTGGGGAACGATATATTTGATGTAGTCGGGCAGGCGTCGCTGGATGGTCTGGATGGTGCTTTCCGCCGGCTTGTTCTTGTGGTGCGCGTCCCGGTAGATCTTCTGGATCCACTCCAGGTTGATGACCGGGACCACGCCGATGAGCAGATCCACCCAGCGGGCGATGTCCAGTTCGGGCGTTTCGCACAGCGCCACCTCCAGGCGGCGGCGCACCACTTCGGGGTTGTGGGAGGGAGAGGTGTCGCGTTGGCTCCAGGGCCTTTCCGAATAGCCGCCGTGGAGGCCGTCGTAGACCAGCACCTCGGTGCCGCCCGGAATCTCCTCCCAGGGCGTGAACGAGCCCACCGGTCGGTCGTAGATCTCCGCCAGCTCCTCGTTCTCCACATAGCGGCGACAAAGGCCGGTGCCGGTGCGCGAGTACTCGCGGAACAACCCCTCCAACCGCTCCAGATAGTTGGCCTCCGGCGAAAAGTGGCTCAGGCAGTAGCCCTGTTGGCGGCACCGCTCCACCATGTACCTCATGGCCTTGCGGTCGTAGCGGCGAAAGGCGTTGCCATCCACTCGGAAACGGGTGATCCCTTCCTCCTTGAGCAGTCGGTCGAACACCTTTCGAAAGGTGGTGGTGCCGGCGCCCGAAGAGCCGGTGAACGCGATGATGGGATGCTTGACGGACATGGTTCACCACGAAGGTTTCGGGGTGCAAGCAAGTGTTTTTTATATCACAAAGACCAAAAACCTTATAATATGAAAGGAAAGTAGCCGAGCTCCCTCACCAGGGGCGCGGCTCCCGCAGCGGTGCGGTGCGGGAGTTGACGGCCCGCTGTTCGTCGAGCAGAAACTGGTTCCTCAGCAGGTAGGCGGGGTTGCCTTCGGCCTGCTCCAGCCACTGTTCCATCAGGCCCATGGCGCCGCGACCGGGAGCCGCGGCCGGCTTGTTGGCCAGCCCCTCTTCCTGCCCCTCTTTTTGGCTCTTTTCGGTGCTCTGGGCGCCAAGCTGGTCGAATTTTTCCACGGCGCCCTGTTCCCTGCTCGCCTCTTCCGCATTGAAGGTTTCGGTTTCGCCGGCGGGGCCTCGGCGCCTTCGCGCCGGCGGCCGCTTTTCGGAGGGGCGGGGCCGTCGCTCGTGCTCCGGGCCCTCCCCGGGCGTTCGAGGCGTTGCCTGCGGCCGCTTCTCGCCTTTTCCCGTGGCGTTCTCCTTTTCGCTCTTTCTCCAACCGCCTTTCTCGCCTCGCTCCTCTTGAGCGCTGCTCGCCCCTTCGGTCGCGGAGGGCTCCGGCGGTTGCTCTTCGGTGCCTTTCGCCTCGGTGCGGCGTTGCTCCTCTCCGCCTTCGCCCTCTTTTTTTCGCTTCTCACGGCCGCCGGCTTCACTCTCTTTTTGCTTTTCTTCGCCTTTTTCACCGGAAGAGGTGGGATTGGTTTCCTTCTCTTTGCCGGACCGCTCGGAAGCCTTTTTCGATCCCTCTCCTTCTTTCTCTTCCTGGGAAGACTCTTCGGCCCCTTGCGGCTCCTGAGTTTGCGACCGGCTGCCACCTCGGTTCTTCTCGGAAGCGGATTCTCCCTCCGTTTGGGTCTCTTCTTGTCGCCCCTCTTGCTGCTGTTGTCCCGACTGCTGACCCTGCGAGGACTGTTGGGATTGCTGTTGCTGCTGGCCGGCTTGCTGTTGGGACTGCTGCTGGGACTGCTGCTGCTGGGACTGCTGTTGCTGGGACTGCTGTTGCTGGGACTGCTGTTGCTGGGACTGCTGTTGCTGGGACTGCTGCTGCTGGGACTGCTGTTGCTGGGACTGCTGTTGCTGGGACTGCTGTTGCTGGGACTGCTGTTGCTGGGACTGCTGTTGCTGGGACTGCTGCTGTTGGGACTGCTGCCGGGGCCGTTGGCGGCGCTCTCGTTCTTTCTTCTTCTGCTGCTCGCGCTCCTTCCGCTTCTTCTCTTCCTTCTCCTTGCGCTGGGCTTCCACCTTTGCAAGGAGGGCGTTGACCAGAGAGAGGTTGTAGCGGGCGTCTTCGTGATCGGGCCGATGCTCGAGCGCCTGGCGATAGCTCTGGGCGGCCGCCTTCAGATCGCCCATGCGGAACTGGCTGTTGCCCAGGTTGTAAAGGGCGTCGGCCAGGCGTCGCCGGTCCTTCACTTTGGCGAACGCCTCCGCCGCTTTGGCGAAGCGCCCGGCGCGATACCACGCCATGCCCTGGCGGAAAGGCGTTCGAAAAGTCTCTGCGGCGGCCGGGTAGTCGCCCTGGCGATAATATTCCCAACCCTTCTGTTCCGCGTTCAGAAAGAGATCCGCGTGCACGCCCAGCGGCAGCGAGGAGAGCAGGCCAAGGAGCAGCAACCGTTTCATGAGGCACCTCTGGCATAGCGCGAACGGGGTCCGAAGAGCCACAGCGCCAACAGCACCACCGGAAAGAGGAAGAGGTAGAAACGTTCGTTCCAGATGCGGGTGGGGCGACCCTTGACCCGCTGCTTGTCGGCGTCCGCGAGCACCGCGTCGAGAATGGCCCGCACGTCCCGATCCTGGTAATCGGCCAGTTCGAAGCGCCCGCCGCCCAGTTTCGCCAGGCGGCGCAGCTCATCGGGGCGCAAGCGGGAGATCACCGCCCGGCCGTCCGCCGCCGTGATGTAGGGTACCGGCCCTCCGCCTTCGGTGCCCACGCCCAGCACATGGAGGCGGATGCCCTCTTGCCGCAGTCGCCGGACCTTCTCGTCGAGGTCGGGCTCGTCGAAATCGCCATCGGTGATGAGCAGGATGTGGTGGCTGATGCGCTTTTTTCCTTCCGCGGGCGTGAACAGCAGAGCGGCTTTGTCGAGCGCATTGCCCAGCCGGCTGCCGGGCAGATGGACCAGATCGGTGGAGAGGCTGGGAAGCACATGGCGCAGAGTCTCCAGGTCCTCGGTCAGCGGCGCGATCACATGGGCGACGGTGGCGAAGGCGATCAGGCCGACGCGGATGCCGGGATCGAGGCGGATCAGATCCTGGATCTCCTGTTTGGCGCGCGCCAGCCGGGAAGGACGCACGTCCCGGATCTTCATGGAAGCGGAGATGTCCAGCAGGATCACCAGCTCGGCGGCGGGCTGGAAGGCGGCGATGCGGTGATAGTCCCAGCGGGGGCCGGCCATGGCGGTGACCGAGAGCGCCCAGGCGAGACTCCAACCGGCCACCACCTTCCAATCACGCCCTTTCGCGGTCCGCGTCTCGCCGGTGAGGTGAGGCATCAGTTCCGCGTCGGCGTAGAGGTATTCCCGGCCTCGTTGTCGCCGGGGGCGGCTCAGCCGCAGCCAGCCGACGACCAACGGGAGCGCCAGCAGCAGCCACAGCCACATCGGTTGGGCGAAATGGAAGCCGCTCTCAGTCATGGAGACTCTCCACCGGCAGCCGCCACCGTCCTCCCGGGAAGAGGCCCAGAAGCAGCAGGCTCAGCAGGGCGACGGCCAACGGCCAGCGAAACAGGGGATGGGGCACCCAGACGGTGCGGGATTCCGCTTTGCTCTTCTCCAGCTCGTTGATCCGCCGCGAGATCTCCTCGAGGGCGTTGGCGTCGCTCGCGCGGAAATAGGCGCCTCCCGTGGTCTCGGCGATCTTGCGCATGGTGGCCTCGTCGAAACCGAGGTCGGAGCGGTAGACCAGCCGCCCCTCTTCGATGATGGGTACCTCTTTCTGGTGGCTGCCCACTCCGATGGTGTAGATCCGCACCCCCTCGGCGGCCGCCAGCCGGGCCGCCTCGAGCGGGGGGATGGTGCCCGCGGTGTTCTCGCCATCGGCCACGAGGATCAGCACCCTGGAGCCGGGAGGCCGCTCGCGGAGCTTTTTGATGCCCAAGCCGATGGCGTCGCCGATGGCGGTGCCGTCCCCGGCGATGCGCGGCACCAGATTGTCGAGCAGTTGGCGGACCATGCGGCGGTCGAGGGTGAGAGGGGAGAGCACGAACGCCTGGTTGCCGAAGATGATGAGCCCCACGCGGTCTCCCTTGCGCTGCTCGATGAAGCGCCCCATCACCCCTTTGACCACCTGCATGCGGCTCACCTGGCGGCCGTTGACGGTGAAATCGAGAGCCTCCATGGAATGGGAGGCGTCAACCGCCAGCATCAGGTCGTAGCCGGCCACCTTCTCGTCGGTGAAGGGTTGCAGCCATTGGGGACGCATGAGGGCCAGCGTCAGCCCCAGCCACAACAGGACCACCAGGATGCGTTGAACGAGAGAACCCCGACTCAGGCCGGGTCGGTGCCCCTGGAAGGCCGACTGCAACCGTTGTAGGGAAGGATAGAGCAGGGTGGTGCGGCGCTGACGATACTCCTCCAGGGCGTCGAGGCGCCGGCGGGTCATGAGCCACTGCGCCAGCGGCAGCACCAGGAGCAGAACCATCCACGGCCACTCGAACCGGATCATCGCGGGTGTCTCCGGGCCCACACCAGGGCCGCCTGAATGAGGCGTTCCACCTGTTCCCGGCTCACCGGGCACTTCCCGGGCGGGGCGTAGGCGGAGGTGATCAGGGCTTTTCCCTCCCGCCGCCAGGGAAACCGTTCCGGATCTTTCTGTTCCAGCCACTCCAGCCAGGCTTCTCCGTTCAGCCCCGCCGCCGCTTCCCGCCCCGCCCGCGCCACGGCGATGCGGCGCATCAGTTCCGAAAGCTCGCGCACGGCCTGTTCGGGAGTGAGTTGGCTGCTGAGTCGGCGCAGCGCCAGCAGCTGGTTGCGGGCGTCGCGGTGCCAACTCCCCGGCGGATAGCGGCGCAGACTGCGGATCGCCAGCCACAGCAGGGCCGCCGCCAGCAGGCCGCCCAAAAGCAGCAGCCACCAGCCCAGGGCGGGCGGCCACCAGGAGGGGGGCGGCAGCTCGTGGATGTCGCGCATGCGCGCCACCAGGGCGTCGTTCACAAATAGGCCCTCGCTCGCAGCCGGCGCTCCAGGCCACGCATCAGCGCGCCGTGCACCTCTTCGTGGGTCCACACCGGAATCACCGCCACGCCCAAGCTGTTGGCCAGTTGGATCAGGCGCCGGCGGCGGCTCTCCCAGGCTTCACGGTAGCGTTCCCGCGCCCCGGCGTCCGAGGTGTCCACCTCCAGGAGCCCGCCGTCGGGGCTGTGGAACAGCACCGTTCCCATGTCCGGCAGTTCGCGCTCGGCGGGATCGTCGATGGGGACCAGCACCGCCGAGTGACGCTGGCAGAGCTGCGAAAGCGGCTGCTTCAGCACGGTGGGGTCGAGGTTGAAATCGGCGATGACGAACACCAGCCCGCCGGTGCCGATCCCCTGGCTGGCCTTGCGCAGGATCTCCGGCAGGCTGCCCGAGCCGTGTTCGGTCTCGCACTGTTCCGGAACCGTGGTCAGCCCGTGGAGCAGGCGCCACAACGCCTGCCGGTCTTTGGTGGCGCGGAAATAGCGGTCTTCGCAACGCGGATCGCCGAAGAGGACGCCGCCCACCCGGTCGTGAAGATGGTTGGCCGCCCAGCCGAGCAGGGCGGCGGCTTTGGCCGCCTGGATCGACTTGAAGGTGCCACGCGTGCCGAAATCCATGTGGGGGCCTTTGTCCACGCAGAGCATCACGCTGCGCTCCCGTTCCTCGCGAAACACCTTGAGATGGGGTTCGCCGGTGCGCGCGGTCACCTTCCAATCCATGTTGCGGATGTCGTCTCCTTCGTGGTATTCGCGCACCTCTTCGAAGTTGAGCCCCTGCCCGCGAAAGACCGAGGCGTAGAGGCCGGCGAAAGAGGAGTTGACCAGGTGATGCGAAGCCATGCCCAGGGCATGGGCCTGGTGACGCAGTTCCAGGAGGTCGTCGAGTACCGGTTGCAGGCTCACGGACGGGAGGCTCAGGGAATGGCCACCAATGAAAGCAGCTTTTCGATCACGTCGTCGGCGGTGATCCCCTCGGCTTCCGCCTCGAAGCTGAGGAGCACCCGGTGGCGCAGGATGTCGGGGGCGATCTTCTGGACGTGGCCGGGCGAGACGAACTCTTCGTCGTCCAGCCAGGCGCGGGCGCGGGCGCAGCGGGCCAGCGCCAAGGAGGCCCGCGGCGAAGCGCCGAAGCGGATCCAGCGGGCCATCTCCTTGTCGTAGAGGCCGGGGTTGCGGGTGGCCTGGACCAGGTCCACGATGTAGCGGTTGAGCTTGGGGTCCAGATAGACTTCGGCCACCGATTTGCGCATGGCGAACAGGGCCGACTGGGGCAGCGGCTCGGGCGGAGGGGCCTCCACCGCCTGCTGCCGGTTGTGGTCCAGTTCGAGAATCTCCAACTCCTCCTCGTGGCTGGGATAGTCCACCACCACCTGCATCAGAAACCGGTCGAGCTGGGCCTCGGGGAGCTGATAGGTGCCCTCCTGTTCCACGGGGTTCTGGGTGGCGAGCACCATGAAGAGATCGGGCAGGTGGTAGGTCTTCTGGCCCACGGTGATCTGCCGCTCGCCCATGGCCTCGAGCAGAGCCGCCTGCACCTTGGCGGGCGCCCGGTTCACTTCGTCGGCCAGCAGGATGTTGTGGAACAAGGGGCCGGGGCGGAATTCGAACTCGGCCTTCTCGTGGCGGTAGATGTCGGTGCCCACGAGGTCCGAAGGGAGAAGGTCCGGAGTGAACTGGACACGGTGAAAGTCGCCTTCGAGTCCTTCGGAAAGGGCGTTCACGGCGGTGGTCTTGGCCAGCCCCGGCATGCCTTCCACCAGGAGGTGGCCGTCCGCCAGAAGACAGATGAGCATGCCGTCCACCAGATTCTGCTGGCCGATGACGCGGGTATGGATGTGCTTGCGCAGAGGGTCGAGTGCTTGGGGAGTCATGCGGTGCTGCGGTTTCCTGTGATTTCGTTATAATCCGTGCCCTCTCCGATGGGGAGAGGGTCCGTCAATCCTGCGCCTTTTTTTGGACAGGTGCAAGGTGGGGGCCGATCCGTAAATTTCAATTGAAAAAATCCTTCCCCCTGGTACACTACGCGGCTCGATTTTACGGGAGCTGGACATGCGACAACCTCTGGTAGCCGGTAACTGGAAGATGAACGGGTCGCTCGCGGGCGTGCGCGAACTGCTTGCGGGCATCAAGGCTGGAGTCGACGAGGTCGAGACGGCCGAAGTGGCCGTCTGTCCGCCTTTCGTCTACATTCCCGAGGCGCAGGCGCAGCTCGCCGGCACCGCCGTCGCCTGGGGCGGGCAGGATCTTTCGGTTCACGAATCCGGCGCCTACACCGGCGAGGTGGCCGGCTCCATGCTGCGGGATTTCGATTGCAAATACGTCATCATCGGCCACTCCGAACGGCGCACTTACCACAACGAGTCGGACGAACTGGTGGCGCAGAAGTTCACCGCGGCGCACAAGGCGGGGCTGGTGCCCATCTTCTGCATCGGCGAGACCCTCGAGGAGCGCGAGTCGGGAATTACCGAAGAGGTGGTGGCCCGACAGGTGGACGCGGTCATCGACCACTGCGGCGTGGAGACGTTGGGCGAGGGCGTCATCGCCTATGAGCCGGTCTGGGCCATCGGCACCGGCAAGACCGCCACGCCGGAACAGGCGCAGGAGGTGCACGCCTTCATCCGCGGCCGCGTCGCCGCCAAGAGCCCACAGGTGGCCGAGGGGCTGCGCATCCTCTATGGAGGCAGCATGAAGCCGGGCAACGCCGCCGAGCTGCTGGCCAAACCCGACATCGACGGCGGCCTCATCGGTGGCGCCTCCCTCGATGCGGGGGACTTTCTCGCCATCTGCAAGGCGGCCAACGGCTGAGGGACCCATGCACACGATTCTGGTCGTCGTTCATCTCTTTCTCTCCATCGGCCTCATCGCGCTGATCCTCATTCAGCATGGCAAGGGGGCCGATGCCGGGGCCGCTTTCGGCAGCGGAGCCTCGGGCACGGTGTTCGGCGCCAAGGGGTCGGCCAACTTCCTCAGCCGCACCACGGCGGTGCTGGCCGCTCTCTTCTTCATCACCAGCCTGGCGTTGGCCTGGATGGTGATGAACCAGGCCCGCGAAGCGGGTATCATGGTATCCGCGCCGCAAACGAAGGAGATTCCGGCGCCGGTGGAGACGTCGGACCTCCCCCCGGTGGCGCCGAAAAAGGAGTCGGGCGATCTGCCGCCCGTGCCGGCGGGAACCCCGGCGGCGGCCGAAAAGTCTCAGAAGGCAGCGCCCGCGGGAGAGAAGACGAAGTAACCGAGTTTCTAGCCGAAGTGGTGGAATTGGTAGACACGCTGTCTTGAGGGGGCAGTGGCGCAAGCCGTGCCGGTTCAAGTCCGGCCTTCGGCACCAACATCGAAACGGTATCCGGATTTTCCGATACCGTTTTTTTATGAGCGGAAAAATAATTATTTTCCCTTAAAAAACAATTACTTGTATATTTTGTTCCGGTTGACAGTGGCAATTGGGCTGAAATAGACTTAACCGCTGTTGTGACGGATCCGAAGCGGGATTCGAGGTAGCGAAAGGGGGCGGCACCGCGTGCTGGAGAACTATCTTCCCATCCTGATCTTCATTCTCATCGGCATCGCCGTTGGTGGGGCCTTCCTGGTGATCGGCTTCGTGCTCTCGCCGCACAAGCCGGACGCGGAGAAGGGATCTCCCTACGAGTGCGGCTTCGAGGCTTTCGAGAACGCGCGCATGAAATTCGACGTGCGCTTCTATCTGGTGGCCATCCTCTTCATCCTTTTCGACCTGGAGATCGCCTTCTTCTTTCCCTGGGCGGTGGTCCTGGACCGCGTGGGTCCGGTGGGATTCTGGGCGATGATGCTCTTTCTCGGCATCCTGGTCATCGGCTTCGTCTACGAGTGGAAGAAGGGGGCGCTGGAATGGGAATAGAGGGCGTACTGGAGGAGGGTTTCGTCACCACTTCGCTGGACACGGTCATCAACTGGGCGCGTACCGGTTCGCTCTGGCCCATGACCTTCGGTCTGGCCTGCTGCGCGGTGGAAATGATGCATGCCGGCGCCTCGCGCTACGACCTGGACCGCTTCGGCATCATCTTCCGGCCGAGCCCGCGCCAGTCGGACGTGATGATCGTGGCCGGCACCCTGGTGAACAAGATGGCGCCCGCTCTGCGCAAGGTGTATGACCAGATGCCCGAGCCGCGCTGGGTCATCTCCATGGGCTCCTGCGCCAACGGCGGCGGTTACTACCACTACTCCTATTCGGTGGTGCGCGGCTGCGACCGGGTGGTGCCGGTGGACGTCTACGTTCCCGGCTGCCCCCCCACCGCCGAGGCGCTGCTTTACGGCATCGTCCAATTGCAGAAGAAGATCCGGCGCGAGACCACCATCGCCCGCACCGGCAGCGAGGCGGCGGCATGAGCTTGGAAGAGCGTCTCGACGATCTCGAAGAGCGGATCGAAGAGCATATCCTCGATGAGCTGTGCGAAGAGTGCGCCCTGGTGCGCGAACGCGACGAGCTCACCCTCACCGTACCCCGCGATCGGCTGCTGGAGGTGATGGGGCTGCTGCGCCGCAAGGCGGCCCTGGGATTCGATCAGTGCATCGACGTCTGCGGGGTGGACTATGCCGCCTGGAAGCGGAGCGAATGGCAGGTGGAGGAAGCGCCCAACACGGGATTCAGTCGTGGCGCCGAGCGGGACGAGCCGCTGTCGCCGAAGCCCCAGAGCCGTTTCGCCGTGGTCTATCACCTGCTCTCCCTCACCAACAACTGGCGGCTGCGGGTCAAGACCTTTCTCGACGAGGAGTTCCCCGCGGTGGATTCGGTGGTGGGCTTGTGGAAGAGCGCCGATTGGTTCGAGCGCGAAGCCTTCGACCTGTTCGGCATTCTTTTCAAGGGGCATCCCGACCTGCGCCGCATCCTCACCGACTACGGCTTCGTCGGCCATCCGTTGCGCAAGGATTTTCCGCTCATCGGCCAGGTGGAGATGCGCTACGACCAGGAGCTGGGCCGGGTGGTCTATGAGCCGGTGAGCATCGAACCCCGCGTCAATATCCCGCGTGTGGTGCGCGACGACTGCCGCTACACCGATGGCGTGGCGCCGCGGGCGGAAGAGGAGGAGGCCGATGGCTGAGATCCGCAACTTCACCATCAACTTCGGTCCCCAGCATCCGGCCGCCCACGGCGTGTTGCGCCTGGTGCTGGAGATGGACGGCGAGGTGATCGAACGTGCCGATCCCCACGTGGGGCTGCTCCACCGGGGCACCGAGAAGCTGGCCGAGGCCAAGCCCTGGAACCAGTCCATCGGCTACATGGACCGTCTCGACTACGTCTCCATGATGTGCAACGAGCACGGCTACGTGGGGGCCATCGAGAAGCTGCTGGGAATCGAGCCGCCTCTCCGGGCCCGCTACATCCGGGTGATGTTCGACGAGATCACCCGCATCCTCAACCATCTTCTCTGGCTCGGCTCCCACGCCCTGGACGTGGGCGCCATGACCGTCTTTCTCTACTGCTTCCGCGAGCGCGAGGATCTGATGGACTGCTACGAAGCGGTCTCGGGCGCGCGCATGCACGCCACCTACTACCGCCCCGGCGGGGTCTATCGCGATCTTCCGGACCAGATGACGCGCTACGAGAAGGAGCATCTGGGGAGCGAACGGGAGCTGCTCTACCGCAACCGGGCGCGGGGCGGTTCGCTGCTCGACTTCATCGAGGATTTCACCGAGCGCTTCCCCAAGCTGGTGGACGAGTACGAGACCCTTCTCACCGACAACCGCATCTGGAAGCAACGGCTGGTGGGCATCGGCGTGGTGCCGCCCGAGCGGGCGCGCCAACTCGGCTTCTCGGGCCCCATGCTGCGCGGTTCCGGCATCGCCTGGGATCTGCGCAAGAAGCAGCCCTACGCCGTCTACGACCAGGTGGACTTCGACATTCCGGTGGGCACCAACGGCGACTGCTACGACCGCTATCTGGTGCGCATCGAAGAGATGCGCCAGTCCAACCGCATCATCCGTCAGTGCGTGGAGTGGCTGCGCGCCAACCCCGGCCCGGTGATGATCGACGACCACAAGATCGCGCCGCCGCCCCGGGCGAAGATGAAAGAGGACATGGAGGCGCTGATCCACCACTTCAAGCTCTTCACCGAGGGCTACAGCACGCCCGAGGGAGAGGTCTATTTCGCGGTGGAGGCGCCCAAGGGCGAGTTCGGCTGCTACATCGTCTCCGACGGCGCCAACAAGCCCTACCGGCTGAAGATCCGGGCTCCCGGCTTCGCCCATCTCTCCGCCATGGACGAGATGGCGAAGGGGCACATGCTGGCCGACGTGGTGGCCATCATCGGCACCATGGACATCGTATTTGGGGAGATCGACCGCTGATGAGTCTTCGTTGCGAACCCTGGAGCCGCGCCGACAAGCGCACCGACAAGGAGAATCTTCTTTCGCCGGAGATCCGCGCCGAGATCGACGCCTGGGTGGCCAAGTATCCCGCCGAATGGAAGCAGTCGGCGGTGATGGCGGCGCTGCGCATCGTCCAGGAGCACAACGGCGGCTGGATCAGCCGCGAGCTCATGGATCAGGTGGCCGACTATCTCGACATGCCACCCATCGCCGTCTACGAGGTGGCCACCTTCTACTCCATGTACGAGACCGAGCCGGTGGGACGGCACAAGATCTGCGTCTGCACCAACGTCTCCTGCATGATCCGCGGTTCCGACCGCATCGTGGAGCATCTGGAAAAGCGTCTCGGCATCAAGATGGGCGAGACCACCGAGGACGGCCGTTTCACCCTCAAAGAGGTGGAGTGCCTGGGCGCTTGCGGCGGCGCTCCCATGTTCCAGATCGGCAAGCAGTACTACGAGAACCTCACTCCCGAACTGGTGGACTCCATTCTCGAGAATCTGGAGGCGGACGATGGCCAATGAAGTCTGCCTGAGAACCCTCCATCTCGACCGCCCCTGGCTCCTCTCCAGCTACGAATCCGAGGGCGGCTACGAGGCGCTGCGCCGCATTCTGAAGGAGAAGACCGATCCCCAGGCCATCATCGAGGAGGTGAAGACCTCGGGTCTGCGCGGCCGCGGCGGCGCCGGCTTCCCCACCGGCATGAAGTGGAGCTTCATCAACCGCAGCGCCCCCGGACCCAAATACATCGTCTGCAATTCGGACGAGGGCGAGCCCGGCACCTTCAAGGACCGCGACATCCTCCGCTACAACCCCCACGCGCTGGTGGAGGGGATGATCATCGCCGGCTACGCCATCGGCGCCACCGCCGGCTACAACTACATCCGCGGCGAGTTCTGGGAGCCCTACGAACGGTTCGAGGCGGCCCTGGCCGAGGCGCGCGAGGCGGGGCTGCTGGGCGAGAACATCCTCGGCTCCGGCTTCAGCTTCGACATCCATACCCATCTGGGGGCCGGCGCCTACATCTGCGGCGAGGAGACGGCGTTGCTCGAATCCATCGAGGGGAAGAAGGGGCAACCCCGCTTCAAGCCGCCGTTTCCCGCCCTGTTCGGCCTCTACGGTCGCCCCACGGTGATCAACAACACCGAGACCCTGGCCTCCATTCCCGACATCCTGCGTCGCGGCGGCGAATGGTTCCGCGACCTCGGCGTGGAGAACAGCGGCGGTTCCAAACTCTTCTCCATCTCCGGCAACATCAAGAAGCCGGGGGTGTACGAGATTCCCATGGGCACCCCCTTCAGCGAGCTGCTGGAGATGGCCGGCGGCATGCTGGACGGATACGAGCTGAAGGCGGTGATCCCCGGCGGTTCCTCGGCGCCCGTGCTGCCCGGCGAGGTGATGATGGACCTCACCATGGACTACGACAGCATCGCCCAGGCCGGCTCCATGCTCGGCTCCGGCGCGGTCATCGTCATCGACCACAAGCAGTGCATGGTGCGGCTGCTCGACCGCATCTCCTACTTCTACCATGAAGAGTCCTGCGGCCAGTGCACTCCCTGCCGCGAAGGCACCGGTTGGATGCACCGGGTGATCCACCGCATCGAGAGCGGTCAGGGCCGCCCCGAGGATCTGGATCTGCTGGACGACGTGGCCGCGCGCATCCAAGGGCGGACCATCTGCGCCCTGGGAGACGCGGCCGCCATGCCGGTGGCCAGCTTCATCCAGCACTTCCGGGAGGAGTTCCAATACCACATCGATTACAAGCGCTGCATGGTAGGGGAGAGCTGAGGATGGCGGAACAGCAGACCATCACCATCGAGGTGGACGGCAAGAAGCTCCAGGCGCGTGCCGGCCAGATGCTCATCGAGGTGACCGACGCCAACGGCATCGCCATTCCCCGCTTCTGCTACCACAAGAAGCTCTCGGTCGCCGCCAACTGCCGCATGTGCCTGGTGGAGGTGGAGAACGCGCCCAAGCCGCTGCCGGCCTGCGCCACCCCGGTGGCCGACGGCATGAAGGTGTGGACCTGCTCGCCCCTGGCCCGCGAGGCGCAGAAGGGGACCATGGAGTTCCTGCTCATCAACCATCCCCTCGACTGTCCCATCTGCGACCAGGGGGGCGAGTGCGAGCTGCAGGATCTCTCCATGGGCTACGGTCGCGGCGTCTCCCGCTTCGTGGAAGGCAAGCGGGTGGTGGCCGACAAGAACATCGGTCCGCTGGTGGCCACCGAGATGACCCGCTGCATCCATTGCACCCGCTGTGTCCGCTTCGGCGAGGAGATCGCCGGCATGCGCGAGCTGGGCGCGGTGGGGCGCGGCGAGCACACCGAGATCGGCACCTACATCGAGAAGAGCATGGCTTCCGAGCTCTCGGGCAACGTCATCGATCTCTGCCCGGTGGGCGCGCTCACCTCCAAGCCTTTCCGTTTCCGCGCCCGCGCCTGGGAGATGGAGCAGCACGACGGCGTCGCCTGGCACGACGGCGTGGGTTCAAACATCCATCTCCACACCCGCCGCGGCGAAGTGATGCGGGTGGTGCCCCGTGAAAACGAGGCGGTGAACGAGACCTGGATCTCGGACCGCGACCGCTTCAGCTACCAGGGGCTCCGCAGCGACGACCGGCTGTCGCAGCCGATGGCGCGGGTGGACGGCGAACTGAAACCGGTGGAGTGGCAGCAGGCGCTCATGGCGGCGGCGAAGTTGCTCAAAGAGAGCCCCGCCGACGGCCTGGGCGCTCTGGTCTCTCCGAACGCCACGCTGGAAGAGATGTATCTGCTGCGCCGCCTGCTCGAGGGGCTGGGCTCGGCCAGCCTCGACCACCGCCTGCGCCGCAGCGATTTTCGCGGGCCGGAGCCGGCGCGCCCGTGGCTGGGGTTGCGCTTCGAAGAGCTGGAGGAGCTGGACGCGGCACTGCTGGTGGGGTCCTGGCTGCGCAAGGAGCAGCCGCTGCTCAACCATCGGCTGCGCAAGTCGGCGCTGGCCGGCGGCGCGGTGATGGCCATCAATCCGGTGGACCACCTCTTCAACTACGAGCTGGCGGAGAAAATCCTCTGCGCCCCCTCCGAGATGGTGGCCGAACTGGCGGCGGTGGCCGCCGCCCTGGGCGCCGACACGGCCGGATTGAAGGTGGAGGCGGCGGCGCGCCACCGGGCCGTCGCCCAGCGGTTGAAGTCGGCGGAGCGTCCCTTCGTGCTGCTGGGTTCCCTGGCCCAGATGCATCCCGACTATACGCTGCTGCGGCGCCTGGCTCAGGCCGTCGCCGCCGTGGCCGGCGGTCGTTATGGCACGGTGGGAGAGGGCGCCAACAGCACCGGCGCCGCGCTGGCCGGCGTCGTGCCGGAAGAGGGCGGCCGCTCCTTCGGGGCCATGCTGGAAGAGGGGCTGGAGACGCTGCTGCTGTTCAATCTGGAGCCTGAATTCGACACCGCCGATCCAGCCGCCATGGCGGCGTTGATGGAAAAGGCCAG
>Ga0256841_1000379_pt1 | contig 47303 bp, 44 predicted proteins | sample 356308metaG_FD_185971 | JGI IMG/M metagenome (GOLD analysis project Ga0256841, IMG submission 185971) | Hydrothermal vent microbial communities from Mid Atlantic Ridge, Atlantic Ocean - 356-308 | ecosystem: Environmental > Aquatic > Marine > Hydrothermal vents | place: Atlantic Ocean: Mid...
ATTGTACGGTTTACCTAAATGATGTGGCCTTCCTTGAAGGCGCGCCCTTCCAGAATGCGGTCAACGGATAAATCCGCCAGATCAAGTGTAACAAACCGATTGAACAGGATCAGCTCGGCAATGCCCCGGCCAACAGCCGGCGCTTGCTGCAAGCCGTGGCCGCTAAACCCGTTCATCAGGTAAAGATTCTGCCAGTTGGGATGCCGGCCGACAATCGCATTCTGATCCAGCGTGTTATAGGCATAATGGCCCGCCCAGGCAGACAGAACCTTTACGGCGTCAAATGCCGGCGCGCGCGCATAAAGCCTGGGCCAGATACGGTCTTCGAATTCGTGAAGCGCCGGCTCGAAATCATGCGGATCTGCGGCGCAATCATCTTCCGGCACCGTTGCACATAGCCAGTGCCGGCCCTCCGGACGCAGATAAAACCCGGTGTGGCAAACCATCAATGGCGCATCCGGAAAATGCGCATTTGGCGCATCAATCTGAAAAACCGTTCTTTTTCGGGGCTCTACCGGTATTTCTTCACCTAAATATTGCAGCATGGTTCTGGCGTTGGTGCCTGTGGCATTGATCAGGGTTCCAACAGATAAGGCCCCATTTTGGGCCAGTTTGACGTCATGAACCTGACCCTTGCTGCCCCGTACACCGATGATTTCATCGTGCAGAAACGCAACCCCATTTTGCCTTGCGGCCTGACGAAACATCTGCAACAGCCCCATGTTGTCAAACCAGCCCTCATCTTTCTGGCCAAAACTGGCAAGGGCAATATCCTGCACCTGCAACCAGGGAAACCGGTCCTTCAGAGCATTTTGTTCCAGCAGCATTGTTTGTGCGCCCAGGCTCTGCTGCATGGCATGGGCTTGTCTCAGCCTTTGTGCCCCGGCATTGGTTCCGGCAAGCAACAGATAGCCGTTTTCCCTGAGCGCCAGATCATTACCCCCCGGCAGCTTGCCGATTTGATTCTGAATATTTCGTATGAATTCAATGCCAAACCGTGATATCTTGACGTTGATGCTTTTGCTGAACTGCTGACGAATGGACGCAACAGAGAGCGCGGTAGAGCTTTGCTTGTGGCTCGGGTCCTGCTCGACAACGCAAATGCGCAGCCGGCGATCAGACAGGCGTGACAACCAGAATGCGGCGGAACAGCCCATGATGCCGCCGCCTGCAATAACGACGTCTACGCCGGTTTCGCCACTCTCAGTCAACTGGTCTTGCTCCATGATCAATTCTCAAAATGTTGATCCCGCCTTGTTTCTGTGGTTAGTGGCATACTCGACAGTTGCCCTTTTGTTGGGTAAAACAACTTGTTGTCAAAAACCACTGCAAGAATGGAGGCGCAATGACTTCACTCCTGATCTTGAACGGTCCAAATCTCAACCTGCTGGGAACCCGTCAGCCGGATGTTTACGGTGTGACCACCCTGCCCCAGATCGAGGCCGATTGTCAGGTCAAGGCGAAGTCTTTGGGAATCAAGCTCGAATTTCTGCAATCCAATCACGAAGGAACCCTGATCGACAGCATTCAGGCCGCCCGCGGTGTGTTTGACGGGATCATCCTGAATGCCGGCGCCTATACGCACAGCTCCATCGCCCTGCGCGATGCGATTGCCTCGGTTGAACTGCCGGTGATTGAACTGCACCTGTCAAATATTCACGCGCGAGAAGATTTTCGGCATCACTCCCATATCGCCCCAGTTGCCATCGGCCAGATCTGCGGCTTTGGCGCCCACGGTTACAGCCTTTCCATGGACGCCATGGTCGCGCATTTGGCCAGAGTTGGAGGCAAGTAACGAGATGCTGACCTATCTGGAAAAACTGATTTCGGCCAATTCGGTTGAAGAAGTCTGGAGCAACCATACGGAGAAAATGGCGGAATACGGGTTTGACCGGTTGATCTATGGCTCGACCCGGTTTCGGACGGACCGTTCGCTGGGCGACCCGCAGGATCATGTGATGCTGACAAACCACGATCCCGCCTATATCGAGCGCTTTATCAATGGCGGCCTGTTTTTCAACGGCCCCATGGTGCGTTGGGCACTGGACAACGAAGGCAGTTGCAGTTGGCGGCGCGTCAAGGAACGTGAACTGCGCGGCGATCTGAGCGAAGCGGAAAAGGCGGTTGTTGCCTTCAACCGCTCCATGGGGGTAACGGCCGGCTATTCTGTCAGCTTCAGGTCGGTTTCCGTGCGCACGAAAGGCGGCATCGCCCTGACCGCCGAACCTGGCATGACGCAGGACGAGGTGGATGAGCTGTGGAAAGAGTGCGGTTGCGAAATCGAGACCCTCAACAACCTGCTGCACCTGAAAATTCTGAGCCTGCCGTTTTTCGGGTTGCGCCGGCCTCTCACAGACCGTCAGCGCGAAGCCTTGGAATGGGTTGGCGAGGGCAAGACGACACAGGACATTGCCCAGATCATGGGACTGACGCCGGCAACGGTTGAAAAACACCTGCGCCTTGCCCGCACCAATCTGGACGTGGAAACCACCGCCCAGGCGGTTCTGAAAGCATCCGTTCAAAACCAGATCTTCATTTTGAACGTATAGGCCTACGCCCTGTAGTTCTGCTCCCTCCAGAGCCGCATTATGCATCACGAAAACGTCAGGTAAGGAATCCCTGACTTTACCTGACGTGGGGTAAAGGTGCATGATCCAGTTGTTCCGTGAGTGGTGGCTTTAGCCAGGGAACATAGGGGGTCAGTGCCTTGGGCATTGTAAGGCTACTGCCCCCCTTTCCGGGAAACCGGAGGCCGGTTGTGAGGGTGTATTTCTCCGCCAGAGCAACCGGCACCCTAATGCGTCTTGTCCTCATTTCCCCAAGATGGACGCAGCAAACGGAAAACGGTGCAGGCTGCGTAGCCCTGCACCGTTTTTCATTTGCAAAAGCCATTCCCAAGACCGCCCGACGAGAAAAGCAGAGCCTGTTAAAGGCCCTGCTTCCGTCAGATTTCAGAACGCATTCGAAAGGTGCCGGGGTTACCCCTGCGCGGCCTTTGCAACCTCGGCGGCAAAGTCCTCTTCCTTCTTTTCGATACCTTCACCCACTTCGACACGGGCAAAACCGGTAATTTCAACACCGGCTTCCTTCGCGGCTTCTGCTACGGTCAGGTCAGGATTGACGACAAAAGCCTGCCCCAGCAGCGTGACTTCGGAAAGGTATTTCTTCATCCGTCCGGTGATCATCTTTTCGATCACCTGCTCGGGTTTGCCGGATTCGCGGGCGATGTCCATCTGAACCTGCTTTTCCTTCTCCAGCACGGCCGGATCCAGATCATCCTCGGACAAGGAGGCCGGATTTGCCGCCGCGACATGCATGGCAATCTGGCGACCGAAGCCATCATCATTGCCTTTCAGGGCAACGAGAACGCCGATCTTGCCCAAACCCTCGGCGGCCGCATTATGCACGTAGGAAACAACGGTTTCCCCTTCCACAACGGCCATGCGGCGAAGCGAAAGGTTTTCACCGATCGTCGCAATCATGTCAGTCACGGTTTCCGCAACGGATTTGCCATCCAGATCAGCCGCCTTGAGCGCCTCCAGATCAGCCACGCTCAACGCAGTTTCAGCAATGGCATTCACCATATCCTGGAAATCCGCGTTCTTTGCGACAAAATCGGTTTCCGAATTGACTTCGACGGCCACGCCCTTGCCACCGTCAACCTTGACGGCAACCAGCCCTTCGGCGGCGGTGCGGCCGGATTTCTTGGCCGCCTTGGCCAGGCCCTTTGTGCGCAGCCAATCAACGGCGGCGTCCATGTCACCATCGGTTTCCACCAATGCTTTCTTTGCGTCCATCATGCCTGCGCCGGTGCTGTCGCGCAGTTCTTTTACCATCGCAGCTGTAATAGCCATGTCGGTACTCCTTGAATTAAGCGAGAAGACTGACCGCGCCGTGAAATGCGCGGCCCATCCTGTTTTACGTCAGGCCCTAGCTGGCCGAGGCTTTTTCCCCGGTGTCGGCTTTTTCGTCAGCTTTTTCATCGGCTTTTTCCGTCTCGGCCTTGGCGGGTTCCTCGGCGGGCGCGTCCTCCTTGGCGGCTTTCTTCGCCTTTGGCGCGGCCTTGGCTTTCGGCTCTGCCTTGGCCTCCGGTTCGGATTTATCGGCGGGTTTTTCCGCAGATTTTTCCTCGGCTGCCGGTGTTTCCGCAAGAACCTCTTCTACCGGGGCTTCTTCCATTGCGCCCAGATCGACACCTGCTGCGCCCAGTTGCGCAGACATGCCGTCAAGTGCGGCGCGGGCGGCCAGATCGCAATAAAGCGCAATGGCACGGGCGGCATCGTCATTGCCCGGAATGATATAATCCACACCGTCCGGCGAACAGTTCGTGTCAACGACAGCCACAACCGGAATGCCCAGCTTGTTGGCTTCGGCCACGGCAAGGTCTTCCTTGTTGACATCGATGACGAACAGCAAGTCCGGCACGCCGCCCATGTCGCGAATGCCGCCCAGCGTGGCCTGCAGCTTGGCCTGCTCACGCGTCATGCCCAACAGTTCCTTTTTCGTCAGACCTTCGGTGCCGGCTTCCAGCTTTTCGTCCAGTGCCTTCAGGCGTTTGATCGAGTTGGAAACGGTTTTCCAGTTGGTCAGGGTGCCCCCCAGCCAGCGGTGGTTCATGTAATACTGTGCGCATTGCTCTGCGGCTTCGGCAATCGGGCGCTGTGCCTGGCGCTTGGTGCCGACAAACAGCACACGCCCGCCTTTGGCAACGGTGTCATGGATCGCCTGCAGGGCCGCGTCCAGCATCGGCACGGTCTGGGTCAGATCAATGATGTGGATACCATTGCGGCTGCCGTAGATAAACGGGGCCATTTTCGGGTTCCAGCGCTGTGTCTGGTGGCCAAAATGCACGCCAGCTTCCAGCAGCTGGCGCATGGTGAATTCAGGAATCGCCATTTCAGTTTCCTTTCCGGTTTCAATCCTTGGCGCGGCCATACAGGGCAGATGCCCAACCGGCGGACCAAACGGGATTTCTCCCCGCACGGCCCAAACCTCGCCTGTGAAGTGTACGCGCATTTAGCCCAATGCCCCCTGCCCTGCAACCCCTTTTATGCCGGATGGCCATATTTGCGGCGCGGGGCTGTGCTTGGCGCTTGCCAGCCGGGGCCATTCAGGCCAATACCATTGTATGACAGAGACCCAGGAAATACCGGACATCCTGTGTGTCGGATCCGTCCTGTGGGATGTGATCGGACGCAGCGCCAGCCATATGCGGCTGGGCTCGGATGTTCCGGGCCGTATCACGCGCCAGCCGGGCGGGGTTGCAATGAATATCGCCATGACACTGCGCCGGTTCGGGCTGACCCCCGCCCTGCTGACCAACATCGGCCGGGACAGCGAGGGGCAGGATCTGTTTTCAACCTGTCAGGAATTCGGGCTGATCACCCGCTATATCCACCAGTCCGACGATTTGCCGACAGACCGGTATATGGCCATCGAAGGGGCGAACGGGTTGATCGCCGCCATTGCCGACGCGCATTCGCTGGAAGCCGCCGGCGACAAGATACTCCGCCCCCTGACAGATGGGCCGCTGGGAAATGCCGAACACCCCTTTCGCGGATTGATTGCGCTGGACGGCAATCTCACCCAGAAACTGCTGCTTCAGATCGCCCATGATCCGGCATTTGGCCTGGCGGATCTGCGGATTGCACCGGCATCGCCCGGCAAGGCCGAGCGTTTGCAGCCCTTGCTGTCACATGCGCATGCAACGCTTTATCTGAACCTCGAGGAGGCCGGTATCCTGTGCCAGTCGCAGTTTGCCGATTCCGCCAGCGGCGCCAGGGCCCTGCTGGCGCGCGGCGCGCACAGGGTTGTTGTCACCGACGGCGGCAAACCGGTCAGTCTGGCCGACAGCGACGGTATTCTGACCATGACACCGCCCGAGGTTCTGGTGACCCGTGTGACCGGCGCGGGTGATACCTTCATGGCGGCGCATATCGTCGCCGAAAAGCGGGGCGAAAGCCGCACCGCGGCGCTCAAGACCGCCCTGCAGGCCGCCGCCAATTACGTATCCGGAGAAACACCGCTATGACCATCCCCCTGCACTTCTGCGACGAGGTGAAAGCCGCCCGCGACAACGGCAAGCCCATCGTGGCGCTGGAGAGCACGATCATAACCCACGGCATGCCCTATCCGCAGAATGTGGAAACCGCCCGCAAGGTCGAGGCCTGCGTGCGTGACTGCGGTGCGGTTCCGGCGACGATCGCCGTCATCGAGGGCCGCCTTCACATCGGGCTGGAAGCGGCCGCCCTCAACCGCCTTGGCCAGGCGGATAATGTCGCCAAGCTTTCGCGGGCCGATATGGCGGCCTGCCTTGCCGCCGGAAAAACCGGCGCCACCACGGTTGCCGCCACCATGATCGCCGCACATCTTGCGGGCATTCAGACCTTTGCCACCGGCGGCATCGGCGGGGTTCACCGCGGGGCGGAAACCAGTTTCGATGTTTCGGCAGATCTTTACGAACTGGCGCAAACGCCGGTCACTGTGGTTGCCGCCGGCGTCAAGGCCATACTGGATATCCCCAAAACGCTGGAGATGCTGGAAACGCTGGGTGTGCCGGTCATTACCCATGCCCAGGATGATTTTCCGGCCTTCTGGTCACGATCCTGCGGATTGCCCGGCCCGCTGCGCATGGACGATCCTGCCGAAATCGCGCAGGCGCAGGTTCTGCGTGGGCAGTTGGGGCTGCCCGGCGGGCAACTGGTGGCCAATCCCGTCCCGGCCGAAAGCGAGATCCCCCGGCAGGAAATGGAACCGATCATCCGTCAGGCGCTTGCCGATGCACAAGCCGAACAGGTGAACGCCAAGGCCGTGACCCCGTTCCTGCTTCAGCGCATTTTTGAAATAACCGAAGGCAGATCGCTGCGCACCAATATCGCGCTGGTGTTGAACAACGCACGTCTTGCGGCGGCAATTGCCCACGCCTTCTGCCGGCTTTGAACCGAGGCCGGCAGAGCTGTTGCAGTTCATTCCGTCGCAGCCTAGATTGCCCCCATGGAAAAAGAACCACCAAATGAAATTCCGGAAACGCTGCATGGGCGACGCAGACGCCGCCTGTTTTCCGGGCTGCGCAACAGTTTTCTCACCGGTCTGGTCGTGGTGGCCCCGATCGGGCTGACCATCTGGCTGATGTGGGCCTTTGTCGGCTGGGTCGATAACCTGGTCTTGCAATTTGTTCCCGAGCAATATCAGCCGAAGAATTACATCGGGATTGATTTGCGTGGTGTCGGCGCCATCATCTTCCTGTTTTTCACGATTTTTGTCGGCTGGCTGGCCAAAGGGATGATCGGCCGCTCGCTGATCCGTTTCGGCGAGAGCCTGGTTGAGCGCATGCCTGTCGTCAGATCCATTTACAACGGCCTGAAGCAGATTGCCGAAACCGTCTTTGCCCAGTCGGAAACCTCGTTTGACAAGGCCTGCCTCGTTGAATATCCGCGCAAGGGCATCTGGGCCATTGCCTTCATTTCAACCACGGCCAAGGGTGAAATCCGCAATCGCGTCCCGGTTGACGAAGAGATCGAGAGCGTGTTTCTGCCGACCACGCCCAATCCGACCTCGGGCTTTTTGCTGTTTGTGCCGAAATCCGACGTGATCATTCTGGATATGACGGTAGAAGACGCGGCAAAACTGGTCATTTCCGCAGGTCTGGTCTATCCGAACGGGAACGCAGTTGAGACTGTCGAGAACCCGGCGATCCAGGCTGCGCAGAAATAAGCTCTGCATGGAAAACGCCGGCAGTTTTACAGCCCGGCCCCAGGGACAGCCTTATTCGGATCAGGCTTGCCACATTGGCTTAAATAATTTGGTAAAAATATTTGCAAAACCTGTTAACGCTGTTATCATTTCACGGGTAGATGATAACTAATTAAAAAGGGCACATAAATGAAAAAAATTGCAACAGCAGCTTTGATTGCCACACTGGCAACACCCAGCCTTGCCGGCGGTATGGCGGAACCGATGATGGAACCGGAAGTGATCGCCGAAGATACAGCAGCCTCAAGTGGTGGCGGCCTGCTGATCCCGATCTTTCTGGTGATCTTGCTGGCCGCAGCAGTAAGTGCTGGTGGTGGTGGCAGTGCCGCTGTTCCGCCGCCGGCAGTATAGTTTTGGTTCGATCAGTAGAATAAACTTTTCATGCCAAGAAAGAGGGGGCGTTCAATTGAATGCTCCCTCTTTTTCGCGGGGGCTAAAGCCTGATATTTGCCAGACCCGCGAAACCTTCGTGTGACGGCCCGCAATTCTTTCCAGCACGGCATGTGGAACAAAGCGCCGATTTGGCGCCGCGCCATTGCACACAGCATTTTACCTTTGCCCGTTAATTTCCGCCCACATTCGCTCTTTACGATCAGTTTTCCGCTGGTTAACTGTAGCCGGCCCGGAATACCTGCGCGCGGCATTCAAGGCTACCTGTCACACTTGGCAACCCATTCAGATCGGACAGCACGCATGCAACGCCCAATCCCCCTGACCCGCGATATCGTTTTGATTGGGGGCGGGCACACGCATGCACTGGTGTTGCGCAAATGGGGTATGGATCCGCTGCCCGGTGTGCGCCTGACCGTGATTGATCCCAATCCGACTGCCCCCTATTCCGGTATGCTGCCAGGCCATATTGCTGGCCATTATTCACAGGCGGAGCTGGAGCTTGATCTGGTTCGGCTGGCGCGGTTTGCCGGGGCACGGCTGGTGATTGGCCGGGCCGAAGGGCTGGATCTGGCCCGCCAGACAGTCCGGATCAGCGGGCGCCCACCGATCGCCTATGATCTGGCATCGGTCGATATCGGCATTACCTCCAATCTGCCGGAATTGCCGGGATTTGCCGAACATGGTCTGGCGGCCAAACCTCTGGGTGCGCTCTCGGATCGCTGGGCCGAATATCTGGAGGCTTGCGCAAAAGGTGACAAGGCCGCGGCGGTGGCGGTGATCGGCGCCGGGGTGGCAGGGGCAGAACTGGCCCTGGCGATGATGCATGCGATGCGCACCCGTGGGCTCAAAGACCCGGTGGTCAACGTGATCGAGGCCGCCGAACCGCTGACCGATCTGACCGCAAAAACCCGCGCGGCCCTGCTGGCGCAAATGCAAAAGGCCGGCATCGGCCTTTTGGCTGGCACAAAGGTGCAGGCGGTTGAGGCCGGGCGGGTACAACTGGACGACGGGCAGGCGCTGCCGGCAACGCTGACCATCGGCACGGCAGGGGCCCGCCCCTATGGATGGCTGGAGGAAACCGGGCTGGCGCTGAGCCGCGGCTTTATCAATGTCGACGCAACCCTGCGTTCGTCAACTTCACCCCAGGTCTTTGCAGTTGGGGACTGCGCCCATCTGACCCATGCGCCCCGCCCGAAGGCCGGAGTCTATGCCGTGCGCGAGGCCCCGGTCTTATTTGACAATCTGCGCGCTTCGGTGAGCGGTGGCAAACTGCGCCGGTATCAGCCGCAGAAAGACTATCTGAAACTGATTTCGCTGGGTGACAAACGTGCCCTGGCAGACAAATTCGGATTTCGCACTCAGGGCGCGGCCCTGTGGCGCCTCAAGGATCGCATTGATCGAAAATTCATGCGTAAATTCCATGCGTTACCATCCATGCCTCAACCGGATTTACCGCGCGTGGTTGCCGACGGTGTGCGCGAAATGCTATCGGATCAGCCGCCCCTGTGTGGCGGTTGCGGCGCCAAGATGGCGATGGGGTCGCTGCGCGACAGCCTTTCGGCCTTGCCCGCAACAGCGCGCGACGATGTGCTAAGCGGTCCGGGCGATGACGCGGCCATTTTGCAGACCGGCGGGGAAACACAGGTATTCACCACCGATCATCTGCGCGCATTCGGCAATGATTACAGCATGATGGCGCGTATTGTTGCAGTGCATTCCCTGGGCGATATCTGGGCCATGGGGGCACAGCCTCAGGCGGCTTTGGCCAGCATCACCCTGCCGCAGATGCGCCCGAAAATGCAAAAGGACACGCTGCGTGAAATTCTGGCGGCAGCGGGCCGGGTCATGACCGGGGCGGGGGCCGAGATCGTGGGCGGCCATACGACTCTGGGGCAGGAACTGAGCATCGGCTTCAGCGTCACCGGCCTGTGCCGGAACCGGCCGCCGATCACCTTGCAGGGGGCCAAAATCTCGGACGCACTCATTCTCACCAAACCGTTGGGCAGTGGCGTTCTGATGGCGGCAGAAATGCAGATGCAGGCCGATGGCCGCTGGATTGCCGCCGCGCTGGAGGAAATGGCCCGGCCCAATGCAGAGGCCGCGCGCATTCTGGCCCGGGCGCATGCCATGACGGATGTGACCGGCTTCGGGCTGGTCGGGCATCTGTTGTCGATGCTTGATGCTGCGCAACTCGGCGCCCGGGTTGATCTGGGGGCCATTCCGCTGATGGCAGGGGCCGTGCAACTGGCCGAGCGGGGCATCCGCTCGTCGATATTTGCCGAAAACCGGTCGGATCAGGTGGCGCGGGTTGCCTGCCCTGACAGCCCGCTTGCCGATTTGCTGTTTGATCCGCAGACTGCCGGGGGCCTGTTGGCGGCCGTGGATTGCAAGGATGCAGATGCTGTTTTGGCGCAGTTGCAGGACGCGGGCTATCCGGCGGCGCAAATTGGCGAGATTGTCGCGGGCCCTGCCGAAATCAGGGTTGTCTGAAGCCACTTGCCAGTTCCAGGATTTGTTCGGCTGCACGGTCCAGATCTGACTCGTCAAAGCCCGCCAGCCGTATCTCGCCCAGTATTTCATGGGCCGAACGGGCTTGCGATTTGGCATATCGCGGGTCGTAATGCTGTTCCATAAGTTCCAGCGCCAAGGGCCGGAAGGCCCCTTCCCGCGCCCAGGCCAGCCAGCGGCTGATGGTGTCGGCACTGTGAAACCGGCGCAGGGCTTCTATCCTGGTTTCCAGCCGGTCGATGTCATCTGTCACATCGCTGTAGGCCGTTGTCAGGAAATCTGCCCGGCTCTGGGGTGTTGCCGCCAGACGAATGCGTGGTGCGGCACACATGGCGCGCCACACGGCAGCAGGTATCGCGCAATTGCCAATACGGTTTGATTCCGCTTCCAGCAGAACCGGGCGGTTCGGGTCAAGCTGGCGCAGGGCATCCGCCAGCCGGCTCTCAAACATTTTCTGCGAGGGCTGTTTTGCACCGACAAGCCCGAAAACCGAGCCACGATGCTGCGCCAGCCCTTCCAGATCAATGATCTGGCCACCCAAGGTCCTGACCCTTTGCAGCAGGGCCGTTTTTGCCGTGCCGGTGTTGCCATCAAGCAGAACAACCGGTTGTCTGACCGGCGTGTCATAGAGCCGCGCCACCACCAGCCTGCGATAGGTCTGATAACCGCCTTCCAATACGCCGACGCGCCAGCCGATCTGTTTCAGGATGGAGGCAAAGGAATTTGACCGCTGGCCGCCGCGCCAGCAGTAAACCAGCGGCCGCCAGCCACCTTGCCTGTCCGCCAGCGGGCCGTCAATATGGCGGGCCGCGTTGCGCGCCACAAGTGCGGCGCCAATCTTGCGGGCGCGAAACGGGTCATCCTGCACATAGATCGTGCCCACCTGCGCCCGCTGTTCATCATCGAGAACCGGCAGGTTGATGGCACCGGGCAGGTGATCCTCGGCAAATTCCGCCGGAGAGCGCACGTCGATGACCTCATCAAACGGCAAGTCGGAAAGTGTTGAAAGATCGGCAAGCGAATAGAGCATGACCGGCTTGTAGCCCCGATTGCCGGCGGTGTAAAACCGGCCTTCAGTCAGGCGCCTTTGATGGCGGAAATGAAGGCGGCCGGCCATTTTATCAGGCGGATGATATTTCGACATCCAGACGTGTGAGATTGGATGAAACCGCACGCGCATTGGGCAGATCATTGTCTTGCGCCCGCGCGATGGCGGCCGGCCTGTCCAGGCCGTGCCGCAACCAGCGGTCGATCAGCCTTTCGCGCAGCACTGTTTCACTCGGCCGTAAAAACACCCGCAGATCCCAAAATCTGTCCAGACTGCGCCAGCCGGGCCTGTCATACAACAGATAGTTGCCTTCCACGATGACGCTCTTGCAGTCGCGTCCCACCAGGCCGGCCCCGGCAATGGCAAGGTCGCGCGCTCTGTCAAACAGCGGGAAAAAGATTTCCTCCTCCTGCTTCAGGCGTTTCACAAGGCTTGCAAACCCGCCCAGATCAAAGGTCTCGGGCGCGCCCTTTCTTGCCAGCAGACCGCGGTCTTCCAGAACCCTGTTGTCCAGATGGTAGCCATCCATCGGCACCGTGACCGCGTGTTTCAGCCGTTTGCTAACCTGTGCGGCCAGCCATGATTTGCCGCTCGCCGGTGGCCCGGCAATGGCCACCACCCGGCGTTTGCCGCTGATCGGCAGGCTTTCGATCCGCTCCAGCAGTTCATCCAGGTCAGCGCTGTTCACGGCAAAACTCCCGGCTTGCCGGTATCACATGGTTCAAACGGCATGGTTCAAACGGCAACCCAACGCCCCCCGTCCTGCGCCGATTGCACGGCGGCGGTGATGAACCTCAGCCCGTCAATGCCCGCCTCGATACCCGGCAACGGCACCGGGCCGGTTTCGCCTTTACGGATGACATCGGCGAACTCGCTGTAAAGCGTGGCAAAGGCTTCCAGAAAGCCCTCGGGATGTCCGGCCGGCAGGCGCGCCTGCCCCTGAAACCCGGCGCCGCCGCGGCTCAGCAACTGCTTTGGCTTGCCGATCTGCGCGAACCACAGCTTGTTCGGTTCTTCCTGGGCAAATTCCAGACTGCCGGTTTCGCCGAAAATGCGGATGCGCAACCCGTTCTCGTTGCCAATTGCAACCTGACTGGCCCAGAGCAGGCCTTTTGCGCCTTTTTCAAACCGAAACAGAATATGGGCGTTGTCGTCCAGCCTGCGCCCGGCACCGAACCGGTGCAGATCAGCGCTCAGTTCCCTGACAGCAAGCCCGGAAATGAACTGCGCCAGATTACAGGCATGCGTGCCGATATCGCCAATGCACCCCCCGGCCCCCGAGCGCTCCGGATCCAGACGCCATTCGGCCTGTTTGCCGGTTTCATCCCCGGACAGCCAGTCCTGGATATACTCCATGTTGACCAGCCGGATCGGCCCGATCGCGCCGCTCAGAACCATCCGTCTGGCCTCTCGGGCCATCGGATAGCCGGTGTAGTTATGCGTCAGCAGAAAATGGCAGCCCGTTTCCCGGATCAGGGATTTCAGGGCCAGCGCATCGTCAAGATTGCTGGTGACCGGCTTGTCACAAATCACATGAATGCCCTGTTCGAGAAACGCCTTTGCCACCGCGAAATGCAGATGGTTCGGGGTGACGATCGCCACAACCTCTATGCCGTCCGGCCGGGCTGCCTCGGCCTTGGCCATTTTCGCATAACTGTCGTAGGTTCTATCCATTGGCAGACCGAGTTGCTGCCCCGATTGTTTTGCACGTTCCGGCGTGGACGAAAGTGCTCCGGCAACCAGTTCGTATTTGTCGTCAATGCGTGAAGCTGTTCGGTGCACCGCACCGATAAACGCCTCCATGCCGCCGCCAACCATGCCAAGGCGAATTCTGTTCTTTGTATCGCTCATGCCAGAACCTCCGGTTGAATATCATTCGATCGACAGACCCGCCGCAGACGCAACACGGCGCAAAAACGGAATGCCAAGATTGAGAACGTCATCCGGATTTTGCGCCACCGGCCGCCAAATGGCCAGCCCGCCGGCAATGTCCGGGTCAACATGGTTCATGCTTTCAAGCGTCAGGATCCCGTCATAGCCGATGGCGGTCAGCGCCGCCATGGCCGCCGGCCAGTTCACCATGCCGCGGCCCGGCGTCCCCCGGTTGCTTTCCGACAGATGGACATAGCCCAGATACGGGGCCGCCGTGGCAAAGCCACTGGCAAAATCCTGTTCCTCGATATGCATGTGATAGGTATCCAGATGAATGAACAGGTTTGGCGCCCCGACGGCCTCGACATAGCCCACCGCATCGGCGGCGGTGTTCATCAGATGGGTCTCGTAACGGTTGCACGGCTCGATCCCCAGCCGCAGCCCGAATCCATCCGCCTTTCGGCACGCCGCCTCCAGAAATCGGCACAGGGTGTCCCGCTCTCTTTGCGTCACCGGCCGGCCTGTCGTCTTGCCGATTGTGCCATAGGTGACACCGGACAGAACATCGCCCCCCAGGGCCTGGGTGACACGAAAGGCATTTGCAAGAAAGGCCAGCCCGCTTTCCATATCCGAAACCAGATCAATCGTTCCGGGCAGGCCAAGCGATGTCACCAACTGGAAATCATGTTGCCGGGCAAAGGATTTCGCCCCCTCCACATCAAACCTGTCGGGCCGCAACAGCGGAATTTCCAGAATCTTCACCCCATGCGCTTTCAGCAACGGGCAATTGTCGCGCATTGTTTCGGTTTGCCATTCCGGCGCGATTGCAAAGGTGTGAATTCCAAGAACGGCCATCTTCAGGCTCCCGCTTCCTCGTGGTCGGCGGCATCGTCCATGTCATTGCCGCCGACAATGGCGCTGACCACTTTGGTCATGCTTGTGTCCGCCGTGATCAGATCCGCCTCGGCGCGGCCGTGGCGCAAGACGACAATCCGGTCGGTGACGCTCAGAACATCGTTCAAGCGGTGTGAAATCAGAATCACCGCAATGCCCTGCGATTTCAACTGCCGGATCAGGGTCAGCACACTTTGCACCTCGCGCACGGCCAGGGCGGCGGTCGGCTCGTCCATAATGACGACTTTCGGGTCAAAGGTCAGGGCGCGGGCAATGGCAACCGTCTGCTGCTGCCCGCCCGAGAACGAACCGACAGGCCGGTTGATCGACGGCAGATGCGCCCCCAGCCGGTCGATCATCTCCTGCGCCTTCTGGTTCATCTTGCGTTTGTCGACCATGCCGGGAATGAACCCCAGAAAGGCACGCGTCGGCTCTCGCCCCAGGAAAATATTGCTGGAAACATCCTGCTGCCGGGCCAGGGCCAGATCCTGATAGATCATTTCAATGCCCAGGCTGCGCCGGGCGCCGGGATCAAGATGCAAAATGGGTTTGCCCTGGAATGTGATCTCTCCGGCGTCGGCCCTGTAAATGCCGGTGATGGTTTTCATCAGGGTCGATTTGCCCGCGCCATTGTCACCGACAAGGCCGACAACCTCACCAGCCTGAACCGTCAGGTCAATACCGTGCAGAACATCAACCGCGCCAAAGCTTTTCCGGATGTTTCTGAGCGACAGCAGCGTCATACCTTGTTTGCCTTTCGGATCTGGTACTGGTCGATGAAAACCGCGAAAATCAGCACGGCACCGATGGCCATCTGCTGGTAATAGGATTGCACCGCCAGCAGGTTCAGCCCGTTTTGCAGCACCCCCATGATCAGCGCGCCGATGACCGAGCCGAGGATGGATCCGCGACCGCCGAACAGATTGGTGCCGCCGATGATGGCGGCCGTGATGGCGGTCAGTTCATAGCTGATCCCGGCGGTCGGATCGCCCGAATTGATCCGCGCCATGAACAGCATTCCGGCCAGCCCGGCCAGTGCGCCGGACAGGGTGTAGAGCACCAGCCGGTGCCGCTCGACATGAATGCCGGCAGTGCGGGCTGCGTTTTCGTTGTCGCCGATCGCCAGCGTATAGCGGCCAAACCGGGTAAATGCCAAAATATAATGGGTGATCAGCGCCACCGTCAGAAAGATGATGACCGGCATCGGAATACCAAACGGCCGGCCCTGCCCCAGATAGAGCAGCCCGTCGGGCAGACCATAAATCACCCGCCCGTCCGAGATCACCAGCGCCAGCCCGCGCGCCAGCCCCAGCATGCCCAATGTGACGATAAACGCCGGCACAAAGGCCCGTGTCACCAATTGCCCGTTGATAAATCCGGCAATGGCCCCTGCCCCGATACAGGCCAAAACGCCGAAGACCGATGCCAGCCCCATGTTGACGGCAACATAGGCCCCGACAACCCCCGACAACCCCATGACAGAGCCAAGCGAAAGATCCAGCCCGCCCGAGCCGATGACAAATGTCGCGGCAATGGCCAGTACGCCGATGGTCGAGGTTGCCAGCAGAATATTGAGGAAGTTGTTGACCGACAGGAAATAGGGGGAAAGCACGGTCATGATGACACCCAGAAGGATCAGCACGATCAGGGATTCCATCCGCACATGCAGGCGTTCTTCGGATGCGGTCTGCAATCGACGCCAGAGGCCGGCCTCCTGTGCGGCCGCAGGTCGTGAGGGCATTCGGGTCTCCATCATGTTCACTTGTTCGCTTCAGCCTGCCGACGCCGGTTCAGCAGCCGCCCTGTTCCGGTTGCGGGCCGTGACAGCCCGCAACCCAGTTCCACCCTGCGCGTCTATTTGACGAACTCAAGCATCGGCTCCGTACCGGCTTCCATGACCTCTTTGGTCAGAACCAGAGTCGGCACGGTAATATCCGAGGGAACCTCCTTGCCCTCCAGGGCCAGCTTGACATTTTCGACGGCCTGTTTGCCAACAAGATACGGCAGTTGCGCGACCGAGGCAGTCAGCCGTCCGGCCTTGATCGACTTGACCGCGTCAGAGTTGCCGTCAACACCGATAATCACGATCTTGCCACCCTTGCCGGCAGCGTAAACCGATTCAACCGCCCCCAGGGCCATGCCGTCATTGGCGGCGAAAATTCCCACCAGATCCGGGTTGCGGATCAGAATGTCATTGGTGATGGAGGCTGCCTTGCCGCGGTCCCAGTCACCGGGCAATGAGGCGACGATCTCCAGCCCCGGTGCCAGTTCCGCCAGTTTCTCGGCAAAACCGGCGGCGCGTTTCTGCCCCGTCACATTGCCGGACAGACCCTCGATCACCAGCACCGGGCCTTTTGCATCGGCGCCAAGCTGCGACACCATGAACTCGGCCCCCTGCGCGCCTGCGGCCACGTTGTCCGATCCGATGCGGAAAGTGATGTGAATGCCTTCCTTGTCCAGAATGGCCGGATCAAGGTTTCCGTCCAGATCAACCACCTTGATCCCGGCATCCTGCGCCGCTTTCAGGCAGGGCAGAAGGTTGGTCGAGTTGATCGCTGCGGTGATCATCGCCACCGGCTTGCGCTCCAGCATGGTATTGCAGACATTCAACTGGGATTCTGCCGCTTGATCGCTTTCGACCGCCTGAATGAAATAGGGCACGCCGGCGGCTTTTGCCCCTTCCTCGACCCCCATTCCCATCGCCCCCCAGAACGGGTTGGACAGTGTTTTCATCAAGACACCGTATTCGCCCCCTTCGGCATGGGCGCCAGATCCGCCGACCAGCATGGCCAGCACGGCCAACGGCCGGATAAATCGATTCATTTTGTTGTAGAACATGTTTCACTCCTCCTATTGATCAATGCACCCTTGTTTTTGGGCGTTATTATCCGGGCGGATTGTGCCGCCTTCTGTTCTGCTCCGGCCGCAAAACGGCGGTTTTCAGGTCAACCAGTGATTCCCGTTCCACGAATGTGCAGGGTTGCAACTGGCAAACGGCAAAGGACTGCGGGGTTTCAATGCGCAGCAGCAGCCGTTCAAAGGCGCGCTCGGCAATTTGCCGGATCGGCTGCACGACGGCCGTTACCGCCGGGTATGTGGCCTGCATCCATTCCGCATCATCGAATCCGACGACAGAAATATCCTGCGGACACTGAATTGCGCGGCGCCTGAATTCGGAAAGAACCACCAGCGTGCCGCGCTGAAACAGCGAAAAGACAGCGGTCGGCCGGGTTTCATCCAGATAGTTTGAAAAGGCCTGCCGCAGATCATCCAGCGGGCCTTCGGCCAGCAGCAGGTCAACCTTCATCTCGGCGCCGGATTTCTCGATTTCCTCACGAAAGGCGCTGATGCGGGTGCGCAGGCTTTTGGACACTTCGTTCAGCCCCAGCAGCAATACATGCTTGTGCCCGGCTTCTGCCAGTTTGCGCGCGATTTGTGCGCTGGCATTGGCATTGTCCGCCGTGACCGTATCGAACGTGTCATTTGCCACCACCCGGTCAACCAGAACCGCAGTCATGCCGATTTTCTTCATCGCCGTAGCACCCAGCCCGCGTTCACTGCGCACCGGGGCCAGGATGGTTCCGGCGACGCGCCAGTCATGCATGCGCTCGACCAGCTTCAGCTCGCGCTCTTCACTTTCCTGACTGGTTGCAATGGCCAGACTGTAGCCCGCCGCCTCGGCCAGAGTTTCCAGCCGCGAGGTCAGCCGGCCGAAAAACTCGCTTTCAAGCTCGGGGATGATCACGCCGATGATGCGCCGTTTTGCCCGGCGCAGATCCGAGGCCAGCGGATCAATGCGATAATCGAGCTCTTTCACCGCCGCCAGAACCTTTTCGACATTGGCGGGCTTGACCGTTTTTACACCCCGCAACACCTTGGACACGGTGGCCGCAGATACCCCGGCCCGATTGGCCACATGATGTATGGACGCGCGGCCCACATTGTTGCTCACCACGGATTCCCCCTGAAACACCGGCCCGGCAAAAGGTGCGGGTTGCTTTTTCGCTCAAATCGCTCTTTTCAGCAGAATTAAACGATTTACTTCATTTGTAAACCGATTTATTTCTGTTTTGCCCAGAACAGTGGAACACGCCATGCCCCGATCTTCCCGGCCCCTTGTTATCTCTGCCCCGCATCCGCGCAGCATCGACCTCATTTTTTCGCCGGAACGGCGGGCCGATCTGTTTGACAGATACGAGCTGGTTGAGGTTGAGCCGGATGCGGTTGCGGGTCTGGCGCCAAACCTGCTGAACCGGGCTAGATATGTGCTGGGACAGCCGCCGCTTGGCCTGGAAACACTGCGGCAGATGCCGCAGTTGAAATCCATTCTGAATGTTGAAAGCAACCTGATCGACAATATGCCTTACGACTATCTGTTCGAACGCGGCATTCATGTTCTGACAACCGGGGCGGTGTTTGCCGAACCGGTCGCCGAACTGGGGCTGGCGATGGCGCTCGATCTGGCCAGAAACGTCACTGACGCGGATCTTGATTTCCGCAATGGCCGGGAAAAATGGGGCTATGAAGGCAACACATCCGCCCGGCTGATTTCCGGCGCGCAAATCGGCATTGTCGGCTTTGGCGATCTCGGCCGGGCCCTCGCACGGCTTTTGCAAGGGTTTCGGGCGCAGATTTCGGCCCATGATCCCTGGCTGCCCCCGTCGATGCTGGCCGAGCAGGGCGTGCAGCCGGCAGATCTCGACACCCTTCTTGGCCAGAGCGACTTTCTCTTTGTTGTCGCGGCGGTGACCCGTGAAAATCAGGGGTTTCTGGGGGCCGATGCCTTTGCCCGAATGAAAAAAGGCGCGGCCTTCATCCTGCTCAGCCGGGCAGAAGTGGTTGATTTCGATGCCCTGATGCAGGCGGTTTCACAAAATCGCATCTGTGCGGCCAGTGATGTTTTCCCCGAGGAGCCGCTACCGGCAAACCATCCGGTGCGGTCGCTGAAAGGGTTCATCCGTTCGGCGCACCGGGCCGGCGCCCTGACCTCGGCGTTTCAGAAAATGGGTGAAATGGTTCTGGAAGACATGGCGCTGATGGATCAAGGCCTGCCCCCCATGCGCTGTAAACGCGCCGAGCGGGAAACCGTCAGCCGGATGCGCTCCAGACCCGTCACACAGAACTGACCGGCCCCCTGCCCCTTCCGGAAATTTCGGCACAAAGGCGAAGGTCTTTGTCATAAAACTTTTACAAAACTGTCATAAATCGCCGGAACCGGCCGCGGCCCACCTTGCAACTTGGCCTTGGCTTTTATAGGTTGCGCCAGGATTTCGCGTTACAAGGCAGGCATTTTGCTTCTTTTCATCTTGAATCTGGCAGGCGCCGCGGCGTTGCTGCTGTGGTCCGTGCGCATCATTCGCACGGGCGTTGAGCGCGCGTTCTCCAGCCAGTTGCGCACGTGGCTGCGCCGCAGTTCCGGCAATGCCCCCCTGGCCGCCGGCACCGGTGTTCTGGCGGCGATCCTGCTGCAAAGCTCCACCGCCGTTGCCCTGCTGGTTTCCAATTTTGCCGCCAAGGGCACCCTGACCGTTGCCGTCGGTCTGGCCATATTCCTTGGCGCCGATCTTGGCTCGGCAATCGTCACCCAGATCCTGCTGGTCCGGGCCGCCTGGCTTATTCCGCTCCTTCTGTTGGTGGGCGTCTCGCTGTTCTTGCGTGGCCACAAACGCCCCGTGCGGCAGGCCGGCCGCATCCTGGTCGGGCTGGCGCTGGTGCTGGTTTCGCTGGATATGATCCGCGCGGCCACCGAACCCCTGCGCGACAGCCAGGCGATCGCGCCGGTTGCCGCCTATCTCGGCAATGATGTTTTTTCGGCCTTTCTCGTTGGCGCCATCCTCGCCTGGGCCATGCATTCAAGCATTGCGGCCGTTCTGATGTTCGTGACCTTTGCCGCCCAGGGGCTGCTGCCGGTAACGGCGGCCATGGCGCTGGTGCTCGGGGCCAATCTTGGTGGCTCGTTCATTCCGTTTTTCCTGACACTCGGCGCCCCGTCCAAGGCGCGCGTCATCGTTATCGGCAACCTTCTCTTGCGGGGCGGCGGGGCAATCATCACCCTGCTGTTGCTGGCCTATGCCCCGATCGACTGGGGCCTGCTCGGGCCCAATGCGGCGCGCCAGACCATCAATCTGCATCTGGCCTACAACCTGGCCATTTCGCTGATCGGCCTGCCGCTGATCAAACCGGTGACCGCGCTCCTGTCCGGCATTTTGTCCTCTGCCGAGGAACAAACCGTCCATATCGACCGCCTCAGCGCGCTTGATCCGTCAGCTCTGGACAATCCGGAACGCGCCCTGGCCAGCGCCAGCCGCGAGGTCCTGCGCATCGGTGAATCGATCGAGGCGATGCTGTCGCCGGTGATGCAGCTTTACCAGCATTGGGATGACGCCACAGCCAAGGCGATCCGCGACATGGAATCAAATGTCAACAAAATGTACTTTGAAACAAAGCTTTACCTGGCAAAGCTACACCAGAACAAACTGTCGGAAGAGTTGCTCAATCGCAGTATGGAGCTTTCATCGATTGCCAGCAATTTTGAGGCCGCCGGCGATGTCATCTCAAAGAACATGCTGAACATGGCGCAAAAGGTGAACAGCCGCGGCATTACCTTTTCCGAAGACGGCTGGCGTGATCTGTGTGATTTTCACGACCGCGTTCTGTCGAATGTGCAACTGGCGCTGAACGTGCTGATGACCGGCAGCGTTGAAACCGCACGCCAACTTGTCGAAGAAAAGGAAGCGGTGCGCGAACTGGAACAATCGCTGCAACAGCGGCATATGGAGCGGCTTCGCTCGGGGCTGAGCGAAAGCATCGAAAGCAGCAATTTGCACCAGGAAACCCTGCGCGCCCTGAAGCAGATCAACACTGCCGTTTCCATGGTGGCCTATTCGATCCTGCTGGACAGCGGCGATCTGTTGTCCAGCCGCCTGGCCGACCAGAACGAAGAACACGGCTGATTGATCTGCCCCTGCCCCGCGATGCTGCGGGATCAGGGTGCAGACCTAGCCGCGAAACCCGGTTGCCACGACGTATTTTTCCGAACTGTCAGAACGACTTGCCGGTGGTTTTACATGTGCGACTCTGGTGAATTTCTGCTTCAGGAGCTTTTGCAATTCCCCCTCGGCCCCTCCGGCCAGAACCTTGGCGACAAAGGTGCCGTTTTCATCCAGCACGTCAAAGGCCAGATAGGCCGCGGCCTCACACAGTGCCATGATACGCAGGTGGTCGGTCTGCTTGTGCCCCGAGGCCGAGGCCGCCATGTCTGACATCACCACATCCGCCTTGCCGCCCAGCCATGATTTCACCTGATCATCAGCGCCATCCGCCATGAAATCCAACACATGGATCTCGGCGCCGGCTATTGGGTCCACCTCTTGCAGATCCACCCCCAGGATACGGCCAACCGCCTTGCCTTGCCTTTCGCCAAGCGCGTTTGTGCGTGCAACGGCCACCTGGCACCAGCCCCCCGGGGCGCATCCCAGATCAACCACCCTGGCTCCGGGAACCAGAAACCGGAACTTGTCGTCCAGCTCCATGATCTTGAAGGCCGCGCGGCCGCGATAGCCTTCGGCCTGGGCGCGTTTGACATAGGGGTCGTTCAACTGGCGTTCCAGCCAGAGGGTCGAACTCAGCTTGCGGCCGCGCGCGGTTTTCACCCGCACCCGCAAATCTCTTTGCCCGCGTCCGCTGGAATTCCTGCCTTTTGGTGTCTTTGCCATCGCTAGAACGGTCCGTCTTCCAATACGCCATCGGCACTCATCTGGGCATAGAGCAGCCCCTCGCGCAGCCCGCGATCGGCCACCGACAGCCGGTCCGTCGGCCAGACCCGCATCAGGGCCTGCAAAATGGCGGCACCGGACATGATCAGGGCCTGACGGTCGCGGCCGATCCGCGGATCACGCCGCCGCCCCTCCGGCCCCAGGCGCAGATACTGGTGAATCACCCTGTCGATCTGGTCCGTGGTCATGCGCAGCCCGTCCACCTTGTTGCGGTCATAGCGGCGCAATCCCAGATGGCTGGCCGCCACGGTCGTGACCGTGCCCGATGTGCCAATGATCTGAAACCCTTCCCGGGCCTGCTCATCCGAGTAAGGCGCGAATTCTTTCAGGTTTTCCTCGAAATGCCAGCTCATCAGGGCAAACCGGGCGGAATCATCCTCAACATCATTGAACTGATCGCGCAGCGTTGCCACCCCCAGCGGCACAGAAATCCAGTCAACCACCGAGGCCTTGGGGAACGGCGACGGGCCACTTTGAAAGCCGACATGCAGGCGCATGATGGCGCGCGGCCGCTCGCCCTTGGGGACATTGGAAAGGTCAATCCAGACCAGTTCGGTAGAACCGCCGCCGATGTCGACCACCAGCAACTGCCGCGTATTGACCGAAACCAGCGGCGCACAGCTGATGACAGCCAGGCGCGCTTCTTCCTCGGTTTCGATGATTTCCATGGCCAGGCCGGTTTCCCGCTCGACCAGCCAGATGAATTCCTTTGCGTTCAGGGCGCGCCGGCAGGCCTCGGTCGCCACCAGCCGCATCCGCCGCACCTTGTGCTGCCGCAGTTTGCGCTGGCAGATACGTAGCGCCTGAACCGTGCGCCCCATCGAGGATCGCGACAGGCGGCCGGTGGCCTCCAGCCCGGCCCCTAACTGCACCGATTTCGAAAAGCTGTCCACCACATGAAACTGACTGCCCTTTGGCTGGGCAATCAGCATACGGCAACTGTTTGTTCCCAAATCCAGCGCGGCATACAGCTCGGCCGGATCGGGTTTTTCTGGCGCGGGGGTATCAACCGCTTTCGGGAACGCGCCCGCACCTTCGGGACGCCTGGGCGCCATGGTTACGCCCTCCATTTTCAAGTTATGCCCAATGTAGCCCCGCCGCGGGCCTTGTGCAAGATGCTCTGAAGGCATCCGGTTAATCGGCCTTTGCGCAGGGTTCATAACCATCATGAGAATTATTCCGGCCCCGGCCACTGGCCTCGCATGAGGTGTTCGACTAAATCAGGGGGGCCACGGGTCGCAACCCCGCGCAGGAATGTCGAAATTTGCCCTTATGACCAGACCCACGACGCCTAGGGTCAGCACAGAGAGGAATCAGTCAAATGCCTGATGTCACCATAGTATACTGGCGCGATATTCCGGCCCAGGTCATTGTTGGCAAGGGCCGTCGTGCCACCAAGATTCAGCTGAGCGAACGGTTTGAAAAAGCCATCGACCGGGCCGCGATGAAAACCGGCGCGGCACAAACCGACGCCTATCTTGCCGAGTGGCGCAAGGCCGCCCCGGTTTCTGTCGAGGGCGATGCCGGCGAAATTGCCCGCACGCAGGCAGCAACGCTGGAACGCGACTATGATGACGCGCGGCTCAGAGCACTGATTGCCAATGACGGATGGGCCTGACCGGCCCGCATATAGGCGCGCGATTGAAGGAGGCGTTCATGGCACTTTTACAGTTCAGGCGGAAGGAAAGACCGCAGGATCACAATGCGCAACTGGCCGCTTTCCTGCGAGGCTACTCGATTGAGGTCATGCCGCGAACCGCCGCCAAAATCAGTGATTTCCGCGCGCTGCTGCCGGCGGGCAGCCGGGTCTATATCGCCCATATCGAAGGCACGCCGATTGCCGAGATGGTCGAAACCGCGGCGCGTCTGTCCGCGGACGGGTTTGAGGTGATGCCGCATTTTCCGGCCCGCATCATCAAGGATCGCGAAACGCTGGCCGACTGGATCAGCCGCTACCGCAATGCGGCAGGCGTGAAACAGGCGCTGCTCCTTGCCGGCGGCATTGCCCGGCCGGTTGGTGATTTTGAAAACTCGATGCAATTGCTTGAAACCGGTTTGTTCGATGCGGCCGGTTTCACAGATCTGCATGTGGCGGGCCACCCCGAGGGCAACCGTGATATCGATCCGGACGGCACTGACAGAAATGTCATGCAGGCGCTGCACTGGAAACAGTCCTTTGCCGAGAGAACCGATGCAAACATGGCGCTGGTTACCCAGTTTGCCTTTGAGGCCGAACCGGTCATTGCCTGGGCGAATGCATTGCAGCAGGCCGGCATCAGCCTTCCGGTGCATATCGGCACGGCCGGCCCGGCCAAGCTGCAAACCCTGATCAAATTCGCCATCGCCTGCGGTGTCGGGCCCTCTCTGAAGGTTTTGCAGAAACGTGCAATGGATGTGACAAAGCTGCTGTTGCCATATGAACCAACCCGCTTTCTGACCGATCTTGCCGCCTATAAATCGGAACATCCCGATTTTCTGATTGAGCGCGTGCATTTCTTTCCGCTGGGCGGCATAACCGCCAATACCAGATGGGCACAGGACCATGGGGGCCAAAACGCCCTTCCCGCCACAATAACCGAACAGGACCACGCATGACCCGCACTATTGTCGAAAGCAAAACCAAAACCGCCGTCATCGGCTTTGACGAACCGTTCTGCGTGATTGGCGAGCGGATCAACCCCACCGGGCGCAAGAAACTTGCGGCCGAACTTGAGGCCGGCAATTTTTCCACCGTCGAGAAGGATGCGCTGGATCAGGTGGCCTGCGGCGCCACCATGCTGGATATCAACGCCGGTGTTGTCTACAATTCCAACCCCAACCCGAATGAAACCGAACCGCCCCTCATGACCAAAATGATTGAGCTGGTTCAGGGACTTGTGGACATTCCTTTGTGTATCGACAGCTCGGTTGCCGGCGCGCTTGAGGCCGGGCTCATGGCCTGCGAGGGCCGCCCGCTGCTGAACTCGGTCACTGGCGAGGAAGAAAAACTGGAGGCAATATTGCCACTGGTGAAGAAATACAATGTGCCCGTGGTGGCCATTTCCAACGATGATACCGGCATTTCCGAAGACCCCGAAGTGCGCTTTGCCGTCGCCAAGAAGATCGTCGAACGCGCCGCCGATTTCGGCATTCCGGCGCATGATATCGTGGTTGATCCGCTGGTGATGCCGATCGGCGCCATGGCCGGCGCCGGGCAACAGGTGTTTACCCTTGTGCGTCGTCTGCGCGCCGAACTTGGCGTCAACACCACCTGCGGCGCCTCGAACATCAGCTTTGGCCTGCCGCACCGGCACGGGGTAAACGCCGCTTTCCTGCCCATGGCGATTGCCTCGGGCATGACCAGCGCCATCATGAACCCGTTGCGCCCGGTCGAGATGGAAGCGATCAATGCCGCCAACCTGCTGATGAATCACGATGCGCATGGGGCAAAATGGATCAAATTCGGACGCGTGCTTGACGCGGTGGAGGCCGGCACGCCCTTTGCCGAGGCTTCCAAACTCTCCGCGGCAGCCGGATCGGGCAGCGGACGGCGCGGGGGACGTCGGCGCAGGGGCTAGGGCGGCAACCGGCGCATCCTCCGAGATTCCATCTCAAAAAAAACTGTCCTTCCAAATGGCCAAATATCCTCGCCGAAGGCCTGAAAGTCAGGATGGAACTGGCCACATGGCCAAATCCACCCCACGCTGTGCCCGGCGCAGGCAACCAATCCGCTACCGAACCAGATGGAATGACGTACAGGCAATGGTTTACCGGTCAGCCCCTATCACGCTTCGGCTTTTGTCCGTGCAATCAAGCAACACCTTTCCCGTTTGCGTACAGGGGGAGATCCGGAAAGGCGTTTCATTGCCCTGCCGCAACGGCTTATCGGTGACCCAAGCCGGCTTTTTCAGTCCCGGCCAGGAAACATTCTGGCCAGCGGCACAGAATGTCGTCTAGAATGTCCCCAACCGCTGTACAGATCCGTGCCGCCCCGATCCGTTTTCATATGGAGTAGAAAAATGCTTGTTTCCCGCCTCAGGTTTCTTCCATTGTTAGCCCTGACAATGTTTCTTGCGTCCTGCGCGGCAGGCAGTTGGGAAACCAGTTACCATGATGTCATCGATCCAAAGGTGGCCCGTGGCTGGCGGGTGGTTGATGTCGATGTCACCGTGCCCCGCAGCCTGACCGTGTCCGAGGCCAACAGTTTTGCACCAAATGCCGATATCGTCTGGCGTGGTGATCCTCCGGGGGATCGCTATGAACAGATCGACAAGATACTGACCAATGCATTGAAAAAGGGGGTTTCCGGCCTGAAAGGCCCGCGCCCCGTGCGCCTGCTGGTAACAGTCCAGCAATTCCACGCGGTGACGGAAAAGACCCGTCGGGTGCTCAGCAATGCCGGTGTACACAATATCACTTTCACGGCCCAGATCGTTGATGCCAAAACCGGCGAACCCCTGTCGCCGGTTGACACGATCAAGGCCGATCTGGTGGCCTTTTCCGGCGAACAGGCCCTGGCCGCCGAACGCGAAGGCCAGACGCAAAAGGTGCGGATCACAAACCATGTGGCCCGCGTCATCGCCGGTTGGCTGGGCATTGGTCCCGATATCCGCGGCACATTCACCCGCGCGGGGCGCTGAGGCAAACAGCGCCGGACAGGCAGCGCCGGACATGCAGAGCCGGACAGGCGGACAAACCAAGAGCGGCGCCGGGCAATCCGGCGCCGCTTCGGGCAAGTCATCAGCCGGGAGCATGCCCCAGGGCATGGTCCCTGATTACTTCATCATCATGCCGACAGGGGCGTCCGTGGTGAACAGATAGTCATCGCCACCGGCGCCAGAATGGCAGGCGATACAGCCCTTGGGCATGCCTTTGGCAACTTTGCCGGCCAGGCGCATGCCCTTCGGGTTCTTGTCCAGCGAACCGTCAGGCAGGAATTTCACCCAGAACCAGTCCTGATTGTCCGAGTCAAACCCTTCTTCGCGCTTGTACATTACGGTTACGGCGCCCAGATGCTTGCCGGCATCCCCCAGAACCTGATCGGTTTCGACACCTTCCGGACCATAGTTGCGCTTCACGATCAGCGCCCCGGTGTGGCCGTCAATTGTTGCCGTGGAATAGAATGTTTCCAGCATTTTCCCGTGCGGGTCGGTGCCGTCATACGGGAAAGTGTGGATCATGTTGTCACCCGCCAGGCGCTGCTCTTTCATCGCGTTCCAGATTTTGGCGGCATATGCTGCATCTTCGTCACTGCCAAAAGGCGCCATGTTCTGCGCCATCGCAAAGGGTGTCGCAACCAACAGGGCCGCGGTTGTCGCTGCTACTGCCATATACTTCTTCATCATGTCCTCCTTATAATCACCCAAAGCGGGCCAAATTGTCGCAGCTCAATGCTAGAAGATTTGTTATTCACATGGGTAACACTCTGCTTCACCATAGCGTGATCACATGCGTGAAAAGATGATTGGACAATTCCCCGCCCGACATCCCACATTAGAACCGGCGCGACGTACAAGAAAAAGAGGATTATCCAATGAATTTCATGGTTTCACTGGTTGCCGCGGGATTGTTGATCACAACGGGCAGTGCCTTTGCCCAGGATGCCGAGGCCGGCGCAAAGATATTTCGCAAATGCGCAAATTGTCACGAAATAGGCGAAAAGGCGCGGAATCGCGTCGGCCCGGTGCTGACCGGCGTCGTCGGCCGGCCGGCCGGCAGCATCGAGGGTTTCAGATACTCGAAATCCATGCAGGCCCTGGCGGCAACGGGCCATATCTGGACCGAAGAGGAAATCTTCGACTGGCTGGCCAATCCGACCAGGTTCATGCGGGCCAAGCTGGATGACCCGCGCGCCAAGGCCAAAATGCGCTTCAAGCTGAAGGATGAAACCGCCCGGCGCGATGTGATCGCATATCTGGCGACCTTTCAGGCAGCCGACGCTGCGGCAGGCGGGGCAACCGAGGCAAAAACCGAGACCACGGAAATGGCAGAGGTCGCCATGGCTCCGGCCGGTGCAAAGGGCATTTGCATCGTCAACAGCGCGCCGGCCGAACATGTCTTTACCGTCGAGGCCGCCAATGGCGAGCGCAAGATGCAGCATCTGGCCCCCGGCAAAACCCTGTGCATCGACAGCAGCGGCGACGGCACGGTCGGGGTGTTTCTCACCGAGGACGCACTGGAGGGATGCTCGCGTCTGGCCAAGAAGGATCAGCCGGAAACCCTGCTGCACTACTATGACTTTGATCGCTGTCTGTGGGTCGGAAACAGGAATTAGGGCGCCAGCGGGGCCCATTCTGTCGCCACAGGGCCATTGCACCTGCCGTCTGTCACGCTAAAAGAGGCGTGTAACCGGTAAAGGTGCGCGCATGAACAACAAGACAGATCCCCTGGTAATCTTCACCCCCTCCGGAAAACGCGGGCATTTTCCCGTGGGAACGCCGGTGCTGACTGCCGCGCGCCAGCTTGGCGTCGATCTGGACAGTGTCTGCGGCGGTCGCGGTATATGTTCACGCTGCCAGGTGTCCCCCGGCCAGGGCGACTTCCCGAAATTCGGGGTGCATGTCGGCGCTGATGCCCTGTCGCCCTGGAACAAGGTCGAACAGCGCTACAAGGACAAGCGCGGCTTGCCTGACGGGCGGCGGCTGGGGTGCCAGGCCACCATCCAGCACGACGTGGTCATTGATGTGCCGCCGGAAAGCCAGGTACACAAACAGGTTGTGCGCAAACGCGCCGAGGCCCGCCAGATCACCCTCAATCCCGCGGTCAGGCTCTGCTATGTCGAGGTGGCCAGACCCGACATGCATGACCCCTCCGGTGATCTGGAGCGGCTGACTGCGGCACTTGCCGAACAGTGGAATGCCCAGGATGTCAGCATCGATTTCAGCCTGTTGCCAACGCTGCAACCCATATTGCGCAAGAACGACTGGTCCGTTACCGCGGCCCTGTATCAGCCCGATGCAACAACCCCTGCCCGGCTGGTCGCGCTCTGGCCGGGGCTGCATGACGCCGGGCTGTACGGGCTGGCGATCGATCTGGGTTCCACCACCATTGCCGCGCACCTGTGCAATCTGCAAAGCGGTGATGTGGTGGCCAGTGCCGGAATCATGAACCCGCAAATCCGCTTTGGCGAAGACCTGATGAGCCGGGTCAGCTATGCGATGATGAACGAAGGCGGCGCCAATGAAATGACCCGTGCCGTGCGCAGCGGGCTGAACAGCCTGATCGGCCAGATCACCGCCGAGGCCGGGATTGACGCCAGCCTGATCCTTGACACGGTTCTGGTCTGCAACCCGGTCATGCATCATCTGCTTTTGGGCATTGATCCCTATGAACTGGGTCAGGCGCCCTTTGCGCTGGCCACCGCCAATGCCCTGTCGCTGCAGGCGCGCGATCTTGATCTGGCGCTGCCTTCGGCCTCCGGGGTTTATATCCTGCCCTGCATTGCCGGCCATGTCGGTGCCGATGCGGCTGCGGTCACCCTCTCTGAAGCGCCCGAGAAATCGGATGATCTGCTGCTGCTGGTCGATGTCGGCACCAACGCCGAAATCCAGCTGGGCAACAAGACACGGGTGCTGGCCTGCTCCTCGCCCACCGGCCCGGCCTTTGAGGGGGCGCAGATCAGCGCCGGTCAGCGCGCCGCCCCCGGCGCCATCGAACGGGTGCGCATCGATCCCGTCACCAAGGAACCGCGGTTCCGGGTGATCGGCTGCGATATCTGGTCGGATGAGGATGGCTTCGCCGCGGCAACCGCCACAACCGGTGTGACCGGCATTTGCGGCTCGGGCATCATCGAACTGGTGGCGGAAATGCGCATGGCCGGGCTGGTTGATGCCTCGGGGCTGATCGGCACGGCCGAGCAGACCGGCAGCGCGCGCTGCTTTGCCGACGGCCGCACCCAGAGCTATCTGCTCTGGCAGGACGGTGACACCCGTATCACCGTCACCAACCGCGACATTCGCGAAATCCAGATGGCCAAGGCAGCACTCTATTCCGGGGCGCGCCTCCTGATGGATAAATTCGGCACCGACAACGTCGACCGGATCGTGCTGGCCGGGGCGTTCGGGGCGCATATTTCCCCCCTGCACGCCATGGTGCTGGGGATGATCCCGGATTGCCCGCTGGACAAGGTGACCTCGGCCGGCAACGCGGCTGGAACCGGCGCGCGCATCGCCCTGCTCAATCGCGCCGCCCGTGCGGAAATCGAAAAAACCGTGCGCCATATCGAAAAGATCGAAACCGCAATCGAGCCGCGGTTTCAGGAACATTTCGTCAATGCCTCCGCCATGCCCAATGCCGCCGACCCGTTCCCCATTCTGCGCAGCGTTCAACCCCTGCCCGAGGTCAGCTTCAACACAGGTGGCAGCGGCGACAGTACCGCTGGTGGCCGGCGCCGGCGCCGGCGGCGTTAGTTATGGCATGGTCGTGCCAAGGCACAGACCCATAAATACCCTGCGCCATGATGAACATCCCTTTCCAAATGGCCAAATATCCTCGCCGAAGGCATGAAACAGGCGGCGTCAAGCCGCCCGCCCCCTCCGTCACGGCACGACTTACGAGGGCGGGAGAAACCACCCGAACGCCCGAGACCCGGCACCCTAGCGCGATATCGCCTCAACCGCCTTGATCAGAACCGACGGCATATGAATCGAATCGTAAACCGGGATCACCTCCTTGCCGGTTTCAAACAGCCCGTAAACCGCCGTCTGGGCACAACGCACCGAATATTCCACCGTAAACACGCAATCCTTCGCAACCTCGGCAAACTGGCCGAGGAAGGCAAAATTGGTCGTGCCTTCGGGCAACACATCGGGCCGGTCACCGGGTTGGCGCGGCATGAACAGGCTGTCGATGAAGGGCATGGCCACCGGAATGCAGTTGACAAAGGCCCCCGATTGCATCAGCGGCGTCATCAGATCCTGTATTTTCAGGTGATACCACAACTCCTGCAACATTTCCTCGCCGGTACATTCCGACATTTTCTTCTTGACGAAATTGCCCTTGCGGTTCGGATACAGCCCATAGCCCCAGAATATCTTCTCGTCATCCGGCTGACTCGGGAAATGCGGCTGCCGGGCGATGACGATCGACATCAGCCAGTTGGAATCGGTCATGGTGACCAGCCCGCCGGTGCCATCGACATTGCCGGTGAAATTCTCCATATAATCGAGAAAGGCACTGCCTTTCATGGTCGCGGTAAACGAATACCACTCCTGCAGATCAATCGCATCGCTGAACACGCCGGGGTTGCCGAAATCCTTGTGTTTGCGGGCCACCTTTTCCCACAGTTTCCAGGCGCCGGAATCCGACTTTCCCTTCAGGACCGGCACCCGCGACCAACTGCCCAGATCGGTGCTTTCGACGATGGATCCGTTGGTCATGAATACATAGCCGTTCGCACCAACCTCGATTTCATCTTCGCGGCCGTTTTCATCGAGCGTGTGTAAAACCGTGGCGGTTTTCTGATCCGCAGACAAATCAAAATCTATATCCACCACCTGTGTGTTCTTGCGGAAATTTACCCCGCGCGCGCTCAGATAGCGCACCAGCGGCACCACCACGGAATCATACTGGTTGTATTTGGTGCGCATCACCCCGCGCAGATGTCCCAACCCGTCGACCAGATGGATGAACCGCTTCATGTAACGGCGCATTTCGGCAAGGCTGCTCCATTTCTGAAAGGCAAACATCGAGGTCCAGAGATACCAGAACACCGTGTCGAAAAATTCATGGGTAAACCAGTCTTCGATCCGCTTGTTGCCAAGCATGCTTTCCGGCGTGAACGTCAGCCGCAGCAATTCCGACTGGTCCCTGAGCGACAGCCCGTATGAGGACACATCCATGATCTTGCCGTCCTTCAGCAGGCGCGCATGTGCGTCGGAAACGAATTTCTTGTTGAAGGCAAAACTTTCCTCGGTGACCGAAACATCCGGATCCTCCAGCGAAGGAATATCCGACAGCAGATCCCAATAGCAGACATAATGTTCCTCATGCATCCGCCCGCCGCGCACGACAAACCCCTTGTCCGGCGTCCCCGCCCCGTCCAATGCGCCGCCCAGAACACTGTCCTGTTCCAGAATATGGATGTTTTCGCCCGGAACGTGTGCGTCATCCACAAGGTACTTGGCGCTGGCCAGCGAGGCGATACCACTGCCGACCAGATAAACCGTGGCGGATTCGGGGTTTTTGTTTTTTGTCGGTTTTGACATTGGCGCAACCTCTGTTTTGAAAAATGAGCAGCCGTTACCGGGTGGCCGTAAAACGCGGAACAAGCCAGCCTTGGCCGTGACGTCAGGGGGGCAGACCCTGCGGCAAGCCCCCCGATGCATTCACCTTACAGGAAAACCCTGTCAATTCAACGTGGCCGATCCGCCCGTCTCGGCGCTTTCTGGCCAAATGCCGGCTACGACCCCATGAACATTGACAAGAAAAACCCCCTCCGACAGTATTTCGGGGTGCAATCCATTATTGCACGGCTCAACTGCCACGCGGGCCCGACCGGGCAGCAAACAGGCGCGTATCGATATTGCAAGTCCCCCGGAACGGCGCGCACTCTGTGCCAGAACGCGAGAATAAAAACAAATTCCTGCTACAACTTCCGCGTGTCCGGCTGATTTGATCAACAGGAGGATACCATGCAACGCGCCATGTCATTTCTGGCAATTACCGCCTTTTCAACCGGGCAATTGCTTGCCCAGGGGGGCGAGGTTCCCAGCAATCTCGAAAAGCTGTCAAACTTTCAGACCACCGGGGTGACCGATTTCACCTTTGTCGACCAGGGGGGCGATTATGCTGCCGGAATCCGCAAGACCCTTGAGCGGATCACCCTGCCCGACGGGTTCAAGATCGAACTCTACGCCGTGGTGCCGGATGCCCGCCATATCGCCATCGGGCCGCAAGGCGTTGTCACCTTTGTTGGCACCCGCAAGGAAAAGGTCTGGTCGGTCACGGACCGCAACAAGGACCGTGTCGCCGATGAGGTAAAGGATTTTGCACCCTCGCTGCAATTCACCATTCCCAACGGGCCGTGCTTTTCCAAGGACGGGTTTCTTTACATCGCCGAGCAAAACCGCGTCTTGCTGTTTCCGGCCGCCGAATATTTTTATGAAAGCCCGGATGTCGCCGCCTTTACCCTGGTGGCCAGGGGCGATCTGATCCCCGAAGCCGAGGAAAGCTACAACCACACCTCGCGGGTGTGCAAGATCGGGCCGGACGGCAAGATTTACATCTCGCTTGGCCAGCCGTTCAACGTCACCCCGCCTGACAAGGTTGCGCTCTATCAAAAGATTGGCATGGGCGGCATCATCCGGATGAATCTGGATGGCACCGGCCGCGAAGTCTATGCCACGGGCATCCGCAATTCCGTCGGCCATGATTTCAACCCGGAAACCGGAGACTTGTGGTTTACCGACAATCAGGTCGATGGCATGGGCGATGATATCCCGCCCGGCGAAATCAACCACCAGACGGCGGCGGGCCAGAATTTCGGCTTTCCGTGGTATGGTGGCGGCTCTGTGCGCACCACAGAATATGCCGGCGAGGAACCGCCCGCCGATGTGGTGTTCCCGGCGGTTGAAACCGTGGCGCATGGCGCCGATCTGGGCATGACCTTCTATTCGGGCAAGATGTTCCCGGCCAGATACAGGAACGCCATCTTTTCAGCGCAACACGGCTCGTGGAACCGGACAACGCCGGTTGGCGCGCGCGTCATGGTCACCTTTATTGATGCCGAGGGCAATGCCAGCACCGAACCCTTTGCCGAGGGCTGGATTGACGAAAATGGCGAATATCTGGGGCGGCCGGTGGATGTGGCGCAAATGCATGATGGCTCGCTTCTGGTGTCGGATGATCTGGCCGGTGCCCTGTACCGCATTTCATATGGCAACAACTGAATGATGCGCCTGATCGTCTTGCTGGGCGGGGTTTTCTTTGCCCAGATGGCCCTGTGCGCGCCGGATGCTGACCCGCAAAACGGTCGCCGTCTGGCGCGCCAGTGCAAGACCTGCCACGGCATTGATGGCGCCTCCACCATTCCGATAGCACCGCATATCGGGGGGGAATCCGCCACATATATTGCCCGCCAGCTCACACGGTTCCGGGACGGGGCGCGCGTTCATGAAATGATGAGCGTGGTGGCCAGCGCTCTGAGCGATGCCGACATCCGGGATCTGGCCGCCTGGTATGCGTCCATTCCGGTCAGCGCCAGCCTGCCCGATGCGGTTGCAAACTCCGGTGCGCCGCAAAAATGCGTGGCCTGTCACGGGGCCAACGGGCTGGCGGTTCATCCCGATGCACCCAATCTGGCCGGTGAATCGCTTGTCTATATCATGACCCAGCTCAAGGCTTTTCGCTCGGGCCGGCGTCAGCATCAAGCGATGAACAAAATCGCCGCCGGGTTGCGCGACGCGGAAATGCGGCAGGCCGCGCAATGGTTTGCCGCGATCACCTTTCGGGTCTCCCGCTGACTGGCCCGCGCGTGCCCCTGCCCGCCTGCATTCTTGGCTTGACGCAAGCGCCTGTGATGCCTATCCCTCGGGGCGCGCGCGGGTGTAGCTCAATGGTAGAGCAGCAGCTTCCCAAGCTGAATACGAGGGTTCGATTCCCTTCACCCGCTCCAGCCAACCAATCGCGCTATGTGTTTTTGCCATCTGTTTGCCGCAGGTAGGCCACCAGATTGCGGGTAGAGCCGTCCAGATCATCAGCCGGGGTTTCCCCCCTGATAACCGGGGCAAGGGCAACCGCCAGTTCCTTGCCCAGTTCCACGCCCCATTGATCAAAACTGTTGATCCCCAGAATCACCCCTTCGACAAACACGCGGTGTTCGTAAAGCGCGATGATCTGGCCCAGCATTTCAGGCGTCAGTTGCGGAAACATCAGTGTGGTTGACGGCCGGTTTCCGGCAAAAATGCGGTGGCCGGTCTGTTGTTCAAGCGCCGCACCGGCAAATCCCTTGTCCACCATCAACGCGCGGGCAGTGTCATATGATCGTCCCTTCATCAGGGCTTCGGATTGTGCCAGACAGTTGGCCAGAAGCAATGTGTGATGCGCGGCAAGATCGGGCTCATGGCCGCGGGCCGCTACCATGAATTCACACGGAACAACGTCGGTTCCCTGATGGATAAGCTGAAAAAAGGAATGCTGGCAGTTGGTGCCCGGCTCGCCCCAGACAACCGGGCCGGATGGCAGCTCCAGTTCTGTTCCCGCCATGGTCACGCTCTTGCCGTTGCTCTCCATTTCAAGCTGTTGCAGATAGGCCGGCAGGCGCGCCAGGCGCTGGCTGTAGGGTAAAACCGCGCGTGTCGGATAGCCGCAGATCTGCCGGTGCCATATGCCGACCAGCGCCAGCATGACCGGCATGTTATCCAGAAGCTCTGCACTGCGGAAATGCGCGTCCATCGCGGCGCCGCCGTGCAGAAACCGGTGAAAATTCGTCGGCCCGATCGCCAGCATCAGTGAAAGGCCAATCGGGCCCCACAGCGAATATCGGCCGCCAACCCAGTCCGCAAACCCGAAAACCCGTTCGGCCGGAATGCCGAATTCCGCAGCCTTTTCGGTGGCCGAGGACAGGGCGACAAACTGCGCTGCAGGCGCGGCAACGGCAGCGGCCATCCAGGCCTTTGCTGTCCGGGCATTGGTCATGGTTTCGAGGGTGGTGAAGGTTTTCGAGGCAACAATCACCAGCGTTGTCGTCGGGTCAAGCCCGCGCAACGTGTCGGCAATATGGGCACCATCGACATTGGAAACGAAATGCGTGCGCGGCCCGTCGTGATAGGGGGCCAGGGCCGGAACAGCCATGGCCGGCCCCAGGTCGGAACCGCCGATGCCGATGTTGACAACATCGCTGATCTTGCCGCCCTGCCCCTTGAACGTGCCGCTGCGCACCGCTGTGGCGAACCTGTCCATTCGCGTCAGCGTGGCCTGCACACCGCGGACAATATCCACACCATCCACCTGTAAAACCGCGTCCTTGGGCAGGCGCAGGGCCCAATGCATGACGGCGCGCCCCTCGGTGCTGTTGACCGGCGCGCCCGAGAACAGTTTTTCGCGCTGCCTGACCACCCCCGAACTTCGGGCCAGATCCAGCAGGACGGCGCGTGTCTCCCTGTCAATGTTGGTTTTTGCGTAATCGAACAGCATGTCAAGCGCGGCAACAGAAAACGCCGGTCCGCGCGCCGGGTCGTCGTCAAACAGCTGCGTTATGCGCCGGGGATTTGCCATTCTGGCCCGTGCTTCCAATTCTTTCCAAACCGCGGCCGAATTCATGGAGCCCAAAACACCTCTGCCTGATCCAGCACAATATTGACTGGGGCGGTCAGCGGATCACCGCCTTCCTCCGCCAGCCCCAGCGCGGCACGCTTGGCCTCGCCGGTGATCACCAGACAGGTGCTGTAGGCGTCCCGCAAAACCGGCGCTGTCAGGGTGACGCGCGGCTCTTTTATATCGGGGGCGCGCATGGGCAGCAAAATCGGCGCATCCGGTGCCAGGGCGCGTTCAAGGTTGTCCGCCCCCGGAAAAAGCGAGGCAATATGCATGTCCTTGCCCATGCCCAGCAACAACAGGTCGATGGGCAGGTGCCGGCCGATTTCCATCGCCAGATCCGGCAGCGCATCTTCCGGCTGCGGGGCCTCCCTGTACATCGGCAGAAAGCTTGCCGCCGCCGCCTTGTCGCGCAGCAAATGGGCCTTGACCAGTGCGGTGTTGGAACGCGGCGAGCTTTCCGGCACCCAGCGTTCATCCGTCAGCATGACATCGACCCTGCCCCATTCCAGATCCACCGCGCAAAGATCGTCGAAAATCGGCGCCGGGGTGGTGCCGCCGGGTACCGCAAATGTTACCCGGTCCTTTTGTCTGAGCTGTTCGCGCAGCCGGCGCGCCAGAATGCGTGCCAGGTCGAGTGTCAACAGTTCGCTGTCAGCATATTCATTAAAGATCATCGGATATCTCCCGCCAGCGCCGGCCCTTGCGATGCATCAGCATCAAAGCATCTTCCGGCCCGGAACTGAAGGGGTCATATGGCAATGGCAGGTCGCCACGCTCTTCCCAGCCATTGATGATCGGGTCGGTCCAGGCCCAGGCGGCTTCCACTTCGTCGCCGCGCATGAACAGCGTCTGGTTGCCGCGGATCACGTCCATGATCAGCCGTTCATAGGCGTCGGGGATATCCGCCCCCTCTTCGCCAAGCGCTTCGGCAAAGCTCATGTCCAGCGGCACCTCGATCAGCCGCATGCCGCCCGGCCCCGGCTCCTTGATCGTCACATTCAGCACCATGCCTTCATTCGGTTGCAGCCGGATCACCAGAACATTGCCGCTGCGCGCCTCCTGCCGGCCGAAGATCGAATGCGGCGGATCCTTGAACATGATGGCAATCTCGCTTTCGCGGGCCCGCAACCTCTTGCCGGTGCGCAGATAAAACGGCGTGCCGGTCCAGCGCCAGTTGGAAACATGAACCTCCATGGCGACAAAACTTTCGGTGGTCGAATCCGGGTTGCCCACATCTTCCTGATACGAGGGAATATCGCCTTCGCGCCGGTATTGGCCACGCACCAGATCCTCGGGCGCAACCGGATCAAGCGCGCGGATCACCTTCAGCTTTTCGTCGCGCACCGCATCGGAATCAAATACCGAGGGCGGCTCCATCGCGATCAGACACAAAAGCTGCATCATATGGTTTTGCACCATGTCGCGCATGGCGCCGGCCTTGTCGTAATAGCCGCCGCGGCCCGCCACCCCCACGGTTTCGGCCACGGTGATCTGGATATGATCGACGTATTGCGCATTCCACAGCGGCTCGAACAGGATATTGCCGAACCGCACCGCCATCAGGTTTTGCACGGTCTCCTTGCCCAGATAGTGATCAATCCGGTAGATGTGCCGCTCGTCAAAGCTTTGCGCCAGAACGCTGTTCAGTTCGCGGGCGCTTTTCAGATCATGGCCAAACGGTTTTTCCACCACGATGCGCGCCTCCGCATCGGTAATCTTGTATTGGTGCAGGTGCTGCGCCAATGCAGCAAACAACCCCGGCCCGACCGAGAAATAAAAGGCCCGGATCACCCCCTTGCGCACGGATTTGGCCAGCTCTTTCCAGCCGACAGTCCCGGTTGCATCCAGCCTGATATAGCTGATTTTCTGCAAGAAACGGTCTATCATTTCGGGGTCGCGTTTGCGCTTGGCGACAAATTCCTCCAGCGCGGCGCGCACCAGTTCCCGGTAAGAGCGGTCATCAAGTTCGGCGCGCGCGCAGCCGATCACCCGCGCGTCCTCGGGCATCTGCCCGTCGCGATAGCGCCGGTACAGGCTGGGCAATATCTTGCGCCGGGCCAGATCACCGGTTCCGCCGAAAATGACCAGGTCAAACGGATCAACCGGAATTACACGTGATGCCATGCCATCAACCTTCTGTTTTTCGCCCCATGACCGGGTCGATATGTTAACGCTAACGCTATCTGCGTAAATGCCGAATTCCGCAAAGTCTAGCACGCTCCCGAAACATCACAACTCTGTCAGCCAACCATCGCAGGCTTTTCTTTGGGTTCAAGCCCCTTTAGCTGTAAGCAAACAAAAGAATACAACGAGGCAATCGATGAAAGACCAGCTTTCCGGGCGCGCCAATTCAGGCAAGTTCATGAACCCGCGATACACCGCAGACGGCAGCCGGCGGGCCCGTGTTGCGCTGGCCGGTGTTGAAACCCTCTGGTTCAATACCGGGACCCTGTGCAATATCGAATGCGTCAATTGCTATATCGAATCTTCGCCAACCAATGACAGCCTCGTCTACCTGACCGCGGACGAGGTCACCGGCTACCTTGACCAGATCAGGGCCAGAAACTGGCCGACCGCCGAAATCGGCTTTACCGGCGGTGAGCCTTATATGAATCCGGAGATGAATGAGATGTGCCGCCGCGCCCTGACGCGGGGCTATCGGGTTCTGGTTCTCACCAATGCGATGCGCCCGATGATGCGCGCCTCGGTTCAGGCCGGCATTCAGGCGCTGGTCCGGGAATTTGGCGCGCAGATCACATTCCGGGTTTCACTGGACCACTGGAACGGGGATCATCATGATGCGATGCGTGGTGCCGGCAGTTTTCAGCGCACGCTTGAGGGCATGTGCTGGCTGCGCGATATCGGCGCCCGCCTGGCCGTGGCCGGACGGATGATCTGGGATGAAACCGAAAGCCAGGCCCGCAACGGCTTTGCCCGCCTGTTTGAACAGCTCGACATGAACATTGACGCCCAAGACCCTGCCATGACAGTACTTTTCCCCGAGATGGACGAAAGCGTTGAAGTGCCGGAAATCACCACAGCCTGCTGGGACATTCTGGGAAAATCCCCCAGGGATGTCATGTGCGCCACCTCGCGCATGGTGGTGAAACGCCGCGGCGCGGATCAGCCGGTGGTGCTGGCCTGTACGCTGCTGCCTTACAATCCGGAATTTGAGCTGGGCACCACCCTCGCTGACGCCGAAGGCGAGGTTGCGCTGAACCATCCCCATTGCGCGAAATTCTGCGTGCTGGGCGGCGCCAGTTGCTCGGCCTGACAAGTGGCAAAACCAGGGCTGTTGTCAGGCGTGGCAGCGCGCCCATACGGAATCCATACAAAATCCATACGTTTTCCATACGGCCCGTTCCGCCCCAGGTCCGGATTTTCACCCGCTTGAATCCTCCCCGGTGTTGCAGGAACTTGCGCCGGTCAGGCATCCAGTTCCGCATCCCAATAGAGAAAATCAACCCAGCTTTCATGCAGGAAATTCGGCGGAAACTTGCGTCCGGCATTGCGCAGGGCTTCTGCCGATGGCCGGCAGGGTTTGCGGTTCAGGCTCATACGGGCCTGACGCAGTGATCGCGCCCCTTTCTGAAGATTGCAGGGGGAGCAGGCCGCCACGACATTTTCCCAACTGGTTTTGCCGCCCCTTGAACGCGGCACCACATGATCAAAGGTCAGATCACAGGACGAACCGCAATACTGACAGCGGAATTCGTCGCGCAGAAACAGGTTGAACCGGGTAAAGGCCACACGCTTTTGCGGCCGGATATATTCCCGCAGCACCACCACCGAGGGAATGCGGATTTCGGTTGACGGGCTGTGCACCACCTCATCGTATTCGGCCAGTATGTCGACCCGGTTCAGCCAGGCTGCCTTGATCGCATCCTGCCAGCACCATAGCGACAGCGGATAATAGGACAGTGGCCGGTAATCGGCATTCAGAACCAGCGCCGGATGTTGTTTCAGCCCCCCCGGTGCGCGGGTAAACTCTGTTCTGAAATCGCCGTCCATCCCTGCACCACCATCAGTAACCGCAACAAACCTCATGTCTGGACTATATATAGGGACAAAAACCGCGCAACCCCCATGATTTGCGATTTTTCGGCCGCATTTTGCCGGCAACAAGAAACCGGACCGGCGCCGGTCCCCCTGCCTTGGCCATGCCAGAACAGAAAGCATCGGCGCGGGGGTGTTGTGGCGCCTCCGGGCGGTTATTTCACATGAAAAAACACAAGTTACCTTCTGTATTTACAGGATAATATCAGCCTGTCAGGCCTGCGGCAGATGGTCCTTGATGAAATTCAGCGCCGCCCCCAGCCCATCCGGTGCAATGCCGTGGCCGGTTCCCTTGCTGATATGGGTATACACCTCAAACCCGGCGTCAACCAGCGCGTCGGCGGTTTCTGGCAGCGCCTGCAGCGGGACGACATCGTCTTCGTCCCCGTGTACCAGCAGAATCGGCGGCCGGCTCCTGACCGCGTTCCTGAGCCGCTCCGGCGCCAGAAGCCGGCCGGAAAATCCGACGATACAGGCAACCGGTTCCGGGCGGCGCGGGGCCACATGCAAAGCCATCATCGTACCTTGGGAAAAGCCGAACAGAACCATGCGATCCGCCGTCAGCCCCTCGTCTTTCAACACTTTATCGAGAAACGCATTCAGATCATCGGAAGCACGCCGCATGCCGTCCTTGGCGGCCTGTTCGCTCGAGCCATCTATCCATGGAATCGGAAACCACTGGTAGCCGGCCGGACCAGCGGCCGGGCATTTTTCCGGCGCGTCCGGAGCAATGAAAACGGTATCGGGCAGATGTGGTGCCAGCGGGTCGGCCAGCCCCAGCAGATCGGCGCCGTTGGCGCCATACCCGTGCAGAAAAACCACGACCGAGGTCCCTTTTCCGGATTTTGCCTCAATGCGCTGGAATTCAAGCGCGCGGATCTTGTCAGTGCTCATCTTATGCCCTCTCGCATTTTCACCTGCCGGTAATAAGACCAAAGCAGCCGCGCCGCAACGCCCCGCCAGGGCGACCATGCGGCCGCCATTTGCCGGATATTCGCCTCGGTCGGGCGCTCGGGCAGCCCGAACAACAGCTTTGCCGCCTCTTGCAGGGCCAGATCGCCGGCGGCAAACACATCGGCCCGTCCCAATGAAAACATGGCGTAGATTTCCGCTGTCCAGCGTCCGATCCCCGGCACCTCGATCAGCGTTTCGATCACGGATTCGGTCGGCGCCCGCCTGAGCGCGGCATAATTGATGCGCGCGGCGGCCAAGGCCTTGGCATAGCGGATTTTCGGGCGGCTCAGCCCGCAGGCGCGCAACTGCTCTTCCTCCGCCCGGATGACATTGCGCGGCCCGATCAGGCCGGCCGCCTTCAGGCGCCGCCAGATGGCATCGGCAGCCGCCACAGAAATCTGCTGGCTGACGATGGCATCCAGCAGGGCGGTGAATCCATCCTTGCGCAGCCGCAGCGGCAATGGGCCGGTAAGGGCCAGCGCTGCGGCAAAGCGCGGTTCCCGCGCGGCCAGCCAGTCGGCCCCTTCGGCGATACAGGCCTCAGAGGTGATGACACGCCCGACAGCGGATTGGTCTGTCATAGCAGGTCCTCCACCCATTGCAGGGCGGCCTTGACGCTGGCAACCCTTTTTGCGCCGGCGGGCGGCGGCGGACGGTTGATCATCAGAACGGGCAGGCCAAGCCTGCGCGCTGCCTCCAGCTTGGTCCGGCTCAACTCTCCACCGGCATTCTTGACCACCAGCCAGTCGATTTTGCGGCGGGTAAACAGCTCCACCTCCTGTTCGACCGAAAAAGGCGGGCGCCCAACCAGATATTCGCCGTTTTCAAACGGGAAGGCGTGCCGGGGCGTGTCAATCCGGCGGCAGATCAGGGTCCGCCCCGCCAGATTGGCATAGCGCATCAGGGTTTGCCGCCCGGTTCCCAGAAACACCGTCGCCCCTTTCGGGATATAATCCACGGCCTCACTTTCGTTGTCGATGAAAATCCAGTTGTCCCCGCTCTGCGGCACCCACTCCGGGCGCAAGACCTGCAAATAGGGAAGCTTGCGGTTGCGGCAAACATCGGCGGTACGCCGGCTGATCCGCCCGGCAAACGGATGGGTTGCATCCAGTACCGCGGCGATTTCTTCTGCTTCAAGGAAAGCCTCAAACCCGACGCGGCCGCCAAACCCGCCGACCCGGGTCGGGATTTCCAGATCAAGCGGCTCGCGTGTTGTCCCGGCCAGGGATGCGACAGGGTCTAGCCCTTCCATCGTGGAAAAATGCTGCGCCAGCCGCCGTGCCTCACCCGATCCAGCCAATAGTAACAGCTTCATCAACCCGCCCTCGCGATAATATTTCCGGCACGATCAACAACAATGATATCCGGCTGCACCGGTGCCGACTGCAGGTGTTTCCTGACCTGTCCCAAGGCTTCTTCCGCAATGGTTTTTGCCAAATTATCACCTGATATTTCAAAGGCTTCCAGTACAGTATTCACCTTTTCAAGCCGCGGATCACCGACCAGTTCGGCCAAAGCGGCAAAATCAACCTGAGTGCGGGCGGAATGCAAATCCATCGCACCCTGGGCCAGTTTCGCCAGTTTTCCGATTCCGCCACCAATGGTCAGGCGCGGCACCGGGTGGCGCCGCAGATATTTCAGCAATCCACCGGCAAAATCTCCCATGTCCAGCATTGCCCCCTCCGACAGATCATAAAATGCGCGCACGGCTTTTTCGCTGGTTGAGCCGGTGCAGCCTGCCACATGTTCCAGCCCGCTGGCCCGCGCCACATCCACCCCCCTGTGGATCGAAGCGATCCAGGCGGCACAGGAAAATGGCCGCACGATACCGGTGGTGCCGAGGATGGATAACCCGCCTTTGATCCCCAGTCGCGGATTCCAGGTCTTTTCAGCTATCGCTTCACCGGAAGGAATGGAAATGAAAACTGTAATATTGTTTGTTTTACAATAATTTGCCGCCTGTTCCTCAACCACTTTTACGATCATCTCCCGTGGCATCGGGTTAATCGCCGGCTCACCAACCGGCACCGGCAGGCCGGGCTTTGTGACGATGCCGACACCTTTGCCGGCGCGAAACTGCACCCCGCCTTGTGATGGCTCAACCCGGACCCGTATCTCGCAGCCATGCGTGACATCGGGATCATCCCCGGCATCCTTCACAATACCGGCCTCGGCCCAGCCCGCGCCCCTCAGCGGATTGACAACATCGAATTCCGGCGCCTCGCCGCGCGGCAGCGTGATCTGGACCCGGTCCGGAAACGCGCCATTCCACAGGCCTTCCAGCGCCGCTTTGGCAGCGGCGGCGGCACAGGCGCCGGTTGTCCATCCCCGGCGCAGTTTATCTGTGGGTTCATGGCTCATCCGGATGACTATAGGCATAAGCAGGCGGGGCGCCAATCAAACATTGTGGTCATTTCCGGTCTTTTCGCCCGACGAGGTTCACGCCATAAGAAGGCATGAGCGATTCCATCCCCCTTCCCGCCCTGCCCGAAGGCGAAATCTGGCCACGAATGCAGCCCGGCTGGGTGTGGCTGTGCGGTGCCGGACCAGGAGACGCGGGCCTCATGACGCTGCACGCTGTGAACGCCCTGCGTCAGGCCGATGTGATCGTTTATGATGCGCTGGTGCAAACCGGCATTCTGGACTGGGCCCGCCCCACGGCCGAGAAGCTCTATGCCGGCAAGCGCGGCGGCAAACCGTCGGCAAAGCAGGCAGATATTTCGCTGCGTCTGGTGGACATGGCCAAGGCCGGCAAGCGTGTGCTGCGGCTGAAAGGCGGCGATCCTTTCGTTTTCGGCCGTGGCGGCGAAGAAGGCGAAACCCTGCTGAAACATGGCGTCCCGTTTCGCATCATTCCCGGCATCACCGCCGGCATCGGTGGTCTGGCCTATGCCGGGATACCGGTCACACACCGCATGGTGAACCAGTCTGTCACCTTTGTCACCGGCCATGACAAGAACGGATCAGCCCCCGGCGCGCTTGACTGGTCTGCCATTTCCCGTGGATCACAAGTGATCGTTATCTATATGGGAATGAAACATATTTCGCAAATCACCAGTGCCCTGATTGCTGCCGGAAGGGCTATGAGCGAACCTGTTGCGGTGATCACCGACGCGACCACGCCCGACCAGAAAGTTCTTGAATCAACCCTTGGAACTGTCACGCGCGATCTTGCGGCCTCGGGTATGCAGCCGCCGGCCATCATCTGCGTTGGCGCGAATGTGCCGCTGCGGGCCTCCCTGAACTGGTTCGGGCATGAATAGCGGGTTGATTCTGGCAGCCCCATCCTCGGGGGCCGGCAAGACCACCCTGACACTGGGCCTGTTGCGGGCTCTGGCGCAACAGGGGCATGCGGTGCGCGGCGCCAAATCCGGGCCGGACTACATTGATCCGCGGTTTCACGCGGCGGCCTGTGGCGTGGCCTGCCTCAATCTTGATGCCTGGGCCATGTCGGCCGGTCGCATCCGGTCGCTGGCTGCCGGCCGGGGGCTGTTGCTGATCGAGGGGGCGATGGGGTTGTTTGATGGGGCGCCCCCCGACGGCAAAGGCGCCACGGCTGATCTGGCCCGATTGCTGGACCTGCCCGTGGTACTGGTGGTCGATGCCGCGCATATGGCGCAATCGGTGGCGCCGCTGGTTTCCGGTTTCGCCCACCATGACAAGTCGGTCGATGTGGCCGGAGTCATCCTTAACAACATTGGCTCAGACCGACATGAGGAAATGCTGCGCAATGCATTGCAAAATATTGGAATTCCGGTCCTGGGGGCTGTCCGCCGACAGGCCGGTCTGACGCATCCTTCGCGGCACCTGGGGCTGGTTCAGGCCAGCGAACACCCTGACCTTGAGTCCTATCTGAACCGGGCAGCCACCGCGGTTGCCGAATCTGTTGACCTGTCGGCGCTGATTGCCCTGGCCCGGCCCTTGCCGGCCACCGGACAGGTGGCAACCCTGCCCCCGCCGGCGCAACGCATTTCCATCGCCCGGGACGCGGCCTTTGCCTTTGCCTATCCGCATTTGCTGAAGGACTGGCGCAAGGCCGGGGCCGAGATTGCCTTCTTTTCGCCCCTGGCCGATGAACCTGCCCCCGAGGCCGATATGATCTTCCTTCCGGGCGGTTATCCGGAACTTCATGCCGAACGTCTCTCACAGGCGCATGAATTTCGCGGCTCTATCATCAAGAATGCCTCGCAAGGCGCTGTTATATATGGAGAATGCGGCGGATATATGGTGCTGGGGGACAGCCTGACCGATGCCAGTGGAAGACGGCATGGCATGTTGGGCCTGCTGCCGCTGGAAACCTCCTTTGCGCAACGAAAGCTGCATTTGGGCTATCGGCATCTGCACGCGGACCACGGGCCGTTTCAGGGCGCTTTCGCCGGGCACGAATTTCATTATGCCACCAGCTTGCGCGCCGAGGGGCCAGCGCTGTTTCAGGCCCGTAACGCCGAAGGGATCAGCCTGCCCGATATGGGGCTGCGGCAGGGCAGCGTCTGTGGCTCTTTTGCACATTTGATCGATCGGGCATAACAAGACGCATACAGGGGTTTTCGTCGCCGCATTTCCCCGTTAGAGGAAACAGCATGACAGAACTCCATCCCTCGCCAGAGATCGCGCCAAGAGACAGCCGCAGCCTGCGCAATGTGGCGGTGCTGGTCTTTGCCCAGGCGTTTCTCGGCTCACAGATGCCAATGATCTTCATTCTCGGGGGACTGGCCGGGCTGTCGCTGGCTCCGAACAAATGTCTGGCCACGCTGCCAATCTCGCTGATCATTCTGGGCTCGGTTCTGTCGGCCACACCGCTTTCGGCCTTCATGCAGCGTTTTGGCCGCAGGGCCGGGTTCATGCTGGGCACCATGATGGGGGCGACCGGGGCCAGCATTGCCGCCTATGGAATATATACGCAATCCTTCGGGCTGTTTCTGCTCGGCTCGCTGTTTACCGGCAGCTATATGTCGGCGCAGGGGTTTTACCGGTTTGCTGCCGCCGATACTGCAACCGAGGCTTTTCGCCCCAAGGCGATTTCCTTTGTACTGGCCGGCGGGCTGGTTGCCGCCATTATCGGGCCGCAACTGGTCAAGGCCACCAGCCAGGCGCTGGTCATCCCGTTTCTGGGAACCTATCTGACGGTCATTGTCATCAATCTGCTCGGCTCACTGGTGTTCCTGCTGCTCGACATTCCGAAACCGGCCCCGGTAACCAGGGAAACCCCGCAGGGACGCAGCCGGCTGGAGCTTTTGAAAACCCCGCGCGTAGCCGTTGCCATCATTTGCGCAATGGTCAGCTATTCGCTGATGAATCTGGTGATGACATCAACACCACTGGCGGTTGTCGGCTGCGGCTATCAGCAGGCGGACGCGGCCGATATCGTTTCCGCGCATGTGCTTGCGATGTATGTCCCGTCGTTTTTCACCGGTTTTTTCATATCCAGGTTCGGGACAGAACGCATTGTTGCCATCGGGCTTGCCATACTGGCTGCGGCGGGCGTGGTCGCCCTGACCGGGGTTCAGTTGGGCACCTTTTTTGCAGCACTCGTGCTGCTCGGGGTTGGTTGGAACTTCGGTTTTATCGGCGCCACGACCATGCTTGCATCCGCCTACAGGCCCGAGGAAAGACTGCGGGTGCAGGGCCTCAATGACATGATCGTCTTTGGCGGCGTGACGCTGGCCTCGCTGGCCTCGGGCGGGCTGATGAATTGCTCGGGCGGCAGTGCCCGTGAAGGTTGGCAGGCGGTCAATATGGCAATGGTGCCGTTTCTGGTACTGGCCGGGGCGGCGCTGATCTGGCTGGTGCTAAGGCCGCAACAGGACTAGGTGTTT
>Ga0256841_1000380_pt1 | contig 47272 bp, 37 predicted proteins | sample 356308metaG_FD_185971 | JGI IMG/M metagenome (GOLD analysis project Ga0256841, IMG submission 185971) | Hydrothermal vent microbial communities from Mid Atlantic Ridge, Atlantic Ocean - 356-308 | ecosystem: Environmental > Aquatic > Marine > Hydrothermal vents | place: Atlantic Ocean: Mid...
TTTATTGAATTGGAATCTTACCCTTCCGTCTACGCCTACGGCGTGGCCACCTTCCCTCTTTGGGGAAGGAGTTTGCCGGCCGGCTTCAAATATTATTTGATACTGTTTTAAGTCTATACGTGTTAATTCCCCTCCTTTTCTAAGGAGGGGTGGGACGCGCCAAAAGCGCGTCTCGGGGTGGTTTTTTAAAACCTTAAATTTATTCTAAAGACCATAATCAGACCTCAAATAAGTATTTTTAAAGCCTTTGCGTTTTTGATAAAACCGTGAACTGTTTAAAACTTAAAGCCCTTACAAAAGAGCTTTTACTTTACTTCTTTATTTTTTATAATCAACTATTTGATAGTTATATTTTTCTTTCAAATAATTACTTACTAAATCTGCTATTTTTTTATCAATCTCCATTGGCGTGATTAATTTATACCCGACAATTGTATAAGCGTATTGTGTCTATACCCTTAATGCCTGCAGGATAGCAAAAACACAAAATAATTAAGAGTTCATCATGGCTTTATTGAATTGAAATCTTATCTCAGGTCTTTAGCCTCGGGGTTTTGTAACTAAAGCCTGTTCCTTCCGCCTTGAGCGAGACAAGCAGAGTAGGTGTTTGATCACCCGTTTTATAAACTATTTTGTAATGTAAATCTATACGTATTAATTCCCTTCTCTAAAAAAAAGGAAGGTGGGCATGGGCATACCTAAGTCTGTTTAGTGTGGTTTTTCTAAAACTTTATATAGAAATAGCTCTTTTTAAAAAAATCCAAACAAGTTGTGTTTTAATACCGGATTGCGTTTTAATTTTTTTGACCCTTGGTGCCAACATTGCTGAAAGTGCACTAGAAATCATTGCTTTATACGCACCATATAAATCTTTAAATGTATAATTCAGTACTGTCAAAATCACTACAAATAGTATAAAGAAAGCCAAAAAGCTCAATATTTTAAATTTTGTTGTTTTATTCATCGTGTTAAAATAGTTTAAAATTTTATCTGTTTTTTCTGTTCTAGGTAACTACTGATGGTAACCTGCAAGTTATTATTTTTACATGAAAATGAGTATAGAGTGATACGATGACTTTGAGTCATCGTATCACTAACTACCTGAGTTGACATAAAATTCGTTTACAGTTTAAATGAGTTCATTATTTTATCCTTCAAATCTCACTTATTCTTTGATTTCTGTAAATTATATTTTAAATCGAAATCAGGTTAACAAAGTTAATTTTTTATCACGGTTGCCATTTCCGCTTATAAGTTATTGCTTTTGTCTTTAGCATCAAGGTTTCACAGCCAAAGCCACTTTCCCTTCCTAAGGAAGCCTTGGGAGTAAGAAGAGGCACAACGCCTTAACGTGTTCGCGGTAATCTTGAAGTATTATGATTGTTGCTCCGGTTCTTTGCTATGCTTTTCTATTGTAATTATTAATTCTTTTATTTCATTTGTTGGCATAACAGTTACACACTCAATTTTTTTATCATCTTTTCCGATAACCAAAACACCTTTGTTTTCATTTTTATATCCTATTGATTTTACAGAATATGTTTGCGAAATTCTTTCTCTAATCTTTATAGAGTCTCTAAACCAACCATAATCGGCTAAATAAGTAATTTGATTTTTGGCAAAAATTAATTCTTCTTTTCCATAAGTATTCCATAAGGCAACTCGCAATAAATAAAAACCTAGGAGTCCAAAAAAGAAGAGTCCGAACAAAAATCCAATATGAAATCTATTTCCCATAGCAATAGCACTAAATATTGCCATGAGAGGTAACAGAAAAAATAGAAAAGAAAAGAAAAACATTATTAATCGGATATATAATGATGATTTTTTCACCTTCAGTGTTAATTTATTATCTTTTAATATATACTGTTTCATTTTACATTAACTTCTCAATGAACTCATTTAACGCAAAGCTAATTTGATAATTTCATACGAATGAATGTAAGTTTATTAACTGATTTACAATATTTTAACTTAATAAAATAATACCACACAAAGACAACCATACATCAACCTATGCATTCTCCTTTGTGGAGGCTTCTATCGTTTGATACCAAATCCCTCAATGAGGGTTTCATTTGAATAAAGTAGCTCTTTCATTTTTCGGGTTCGAATACCAACTTATCCTCAGCTTGTTGTATCTCTTCTTTGTTTAATAGCATAGGTATAAATTTGCCATTGTTATATTTCTCAACTTGGTCTTTATAATGGTTGCTTAACGGATTGCCCGATTGCCCAGTAGGAAGGATACTCACGCTTTTTTCTACATCAGAAAAATCAATAACCCTACGCGTTGAAGGGCCGGCAAGCACCTTGTAATAACCTGTACTGTCTAAATTAAATAGTTGATTGTTAATTACTTCGTTAGCACCATTCATAGGAAAAGGGCCTACATTAAAAAAGTGCCGTAACAACGATACTTCGCCTATAGGGTGTTTGTGTTCTAAAGTATGTACTTTATTCCATGTCCAATCTGACACCGAATTCCCCAATTGTTGTTCTAAAAATGTAACCGCACTCTTAAAAGACTGCTCTATAATATCTTGTTTGCTTTCTTTTATCTCTTGAGTAGTTACATCATCCCACCAAACCGAATTTTCACGAGCCATTTGTATGGCTATCATCCTTTTTTGTAAATGGGTATTTAGAAATTGGCCAAACAACTTGCCCATTTCATCTCGATAGGTATGCGCCAAAAATTCATAGATAAACCTGTTGTAAATGGTAGGCGCTACCCCGTTAAGTTGGTAGCTTCCATCCCAATTTTTGAGTTGCTGCAAAGCTTCTTTTTCATTTTTTGAAAACTGTTGGGTGTCAACATCTTTAAACGCATCACTTATTATCGAAGGCGTAGCATCACTTGTTACATCGGTAATCATCTGCATCACATCTTCTTTGGTAAAATTGTTTTTGGCTTCTAGCAAATTAACGATGCGTTGAGCCCGGTCTTGTGGCAAGTAATATCCCGGATATAGCATGCCGGCAATAGAATCGGGTTGGTTATTGGCAGAATACACATAATTTAAAGTGGGGTTGATAGCTTGGGGATTATCAGAAAAATCTAAATAGTCTTTTTGGTCATCGGTACTATTTCCATTCAGTACCAAATAGGTATCTATGTCATTTTTATACTTGTATAATTTAGCTGCTGCAAACCACGCAATATTTCCGTCGGCATCGCCATACATTACATTCAGTCCGGGCGCATGAATCATCGCTGCCCCTTTCTCAAATTCTGCCAATGAATTTGAATGTGATAAGGTATAGGATGTTTCTAGTATCTTATTCTGAAATTTGGTATATATCCAATCCATTGCTATGGGTCGGCTATCTTCTATATAATCGATTATCGAATTCATCAAAGGTCCGTGTTTACTCACTTTAATATTATATGTAAGGGTTTTGCCCCCTTTTACTTTTATTTCTTTTTTTCTTATTTGATATTTCTCAAGTCCATTTGGGGTTTTATATTCATTGGGATTGTCAGGGTTATCTTCTTCAAAAAAGAAATCGATATCATCATTTTCAAACATTGTCAATCCATACGCATATCTTCTATTATGGCCGAGTAAGGGAAATGGAACCAAAGCCAAATTATAACCATAGATTTCATAATTAGGGGTTTTAATATGCGATTGATACCAAACAGAGGGTTGCGAAAAAGCAATATGAGGGTCATTGGCAAAGATAACGCGGCCATTTTTTGTTTTATCGGGGCCAATTACCCAGCTATTACTACCAACAAATGGCGATATTGGCAATAACTCATATACTTCATTAACCGCTTCTGCAAATGTTGTTTCTAAAATTTCATTCTTCTGATTTTTTATCAAGGTTACTTTGTCTAAAGGAACATCTTCCAATTCTTGAGAATATGCATCGCCTAATTTTTCTTTTATTTCGGTTAATAGCGGATCGGTTTTATGCGCTTGGGCAAAACTAAATGCCATATAGCCAAAAACATTATACATATCTTTTAACGTAAATTTTTCTTTTTTGATACCGAGTATGTAGTACTCTACGGGGGTTGGGCCTTTATCGATAAACTGGTTGATACCATCGAGATAAGCCATTGCCAATTTATACGATTCGGCATTTTTATCTAGGCGTGCGATATCTTTTTCGGCAGCTTCTTCTATGCCTAAGCCCGAAAATAATTTGTCTACCCGTACCAATTTCTCGCCAAACAATTCAGACAACCTACCCGCTGCCAAACGGCGCATCAATTCCATTTGCCACAGCCTGTCTTGGGCATGCACATAACCCAATACTCTACGGGCATCTAATTCATTTTGGGCATAGATATGCGGAATACCGTAGTTGTCATAAAAAACGTCTACCTTATCTTGTAATGAGGCGAGCTGTAAGGTTCCGTTGTAAGTGGGTTGAAGGCTTTTTTTTAAAACAAAAAGGCCTATCACTATAATAATACTTAAAACTGCTAAAATTTTAAGTACCTTTTTTAGAATGCGCATTTTTATGGGGTTTAGGTTATCCAAATATATAAAAAACTGCCATCTTTTTATGTAACGCTGCCCTATTGATAAACCCAATACAACGATACAAACCCGTTATAAACCTCATTTTTTTAAAAAACACCTGAAAATATTACTGTCATTCACTAGGAATTTATATAAATATATTGTTATCTTTATATACAAAATTGTCATTTTTATCATGTTAATGACTTTTTTAGTATTACGTTTAAAAATTGCAAATCAAACTTTATTACGCCCCTCAAATCAACCCCTCAGAGAGTGCTCAACGTGCTCATTATGTTAATTTTTGCCCTTGTTTTAGGAAATATCTACAGTATTGTGAATTATCACTATACCGGAAACACAAAAGGTTTATTTAAACTTTTAAATTTTGACTTAGAGAATAATATCCCCACTTATTATTCGGTTATTACACTTTTTTTATGGAACTCGTTTAAACTTTTTGGATTGAAGCGAAAATTAGGAGTTTTTTATCCTATTGAAGGCTTTTTTGAGTTGCATAGCAGGGCTATGGAAGGAAAAAAAGACAAAAATAGGGTGCAAAAGGACAATTTTTTAGCTAATTGAAAAAGTTTAAACGAGTTCATGTTTTATTTTATTGCTATTTATCACTTATGCTAGAAAAAAAGCAGGCTTATCGTACTATTTGTGGTTCGTATTGAGTTTGTGTTTTTTATTTATCTCTTTTGATGAATGCATTGAAATACATGAACGGGTTGCTGTTTTTTTAAGGGATAAATTCGCTCTTACCTGAATTTTATACTATGCTTGGGTAATACCTTACGGAATTTTACTCATGGTTTTTGCACTTGTTTATTATCTTAAATTTTTGCTCAAATTACCTCGTAAAACGCAACGTTTATTTTTGACCTCCGGTTTTATTTATGTATTAGGAGCCATAGGTTTTGAACTGTTAGCGGGAATTTTTTACAATCCGCTAAACAAAATGAACAATACTACTTTTATATTGTATACTTTTGAAGAGTCTTTAGAAATGATAGGTATTGCGCTATTTATTTACGCCTTATTATTGTATATAACAGAAGAATTAAAGGTTACTATCTCAATGCAAAAAACAGCTTCTATCCATTAATGAAAGCTGTTTTTTGTATTCTTTTTTTACCTTCTAGAACTCTTCTTCGCCGGTTCTAATCGGGATGGTCTGAGGTGTAAAATCTTGGCCTCCCCATAAATTGCCTTCTTCATCGGTTTTACTGTAATCATACGCCCAGCGGTGTACTTCAGGAATTTCTCCCGGCCAGTTGCCATGCATGTGCTCGACCGGCGCTGTCCATTCTAAAGTATTTGCCCTCCAAGGATTTTTTGAGGTTTTCTTTCCTTTTGCAATGCTAAAGAAAAAGTTAGCTAAGAAAATGAGTTGCGCCAACCCACCGATAATAGCAAAGATGGTAATTACTTTATTAATGTGTAATAAGTCATCAAATATTGGGAATGCGGTATTGTTATAATACCTTCTAGGCAAACCTGCCAACCCGATAAAATGCATCGGGAAAAATACACCATAAGCTGAAATAGCCGTTAGCCAAAAATGCAGGTATCCTAAATCTTTATTCATCATTTTACCATATAATTTCGGAAACCAGTGATATACTCCGGCAAACATTCCGAAAATTGCAGAAACGCCCATCACCAAGTGAAAGTGGGCTACCACAAACATGGTGTCGTGTACGTTGATATCTAAAGCACTGTCTCCTAAAATAAGGCCTGTCAAACCTCCTGTAATAAAAGTTGATACCAAGCCTATAGAAAATAACATAGCGGGGTTTAATTGTAAATTTCCCCTCCATAGGGTGGTGATATAATTAAATCCTTTTACCGCAGACGGAATGGCAATCAACAGTGTTGTAAAGGTAAATACCGAACCTAAAAACGGATTCATCCCGGTAACAAACATGTGATGCCCCCACACTATTGTCGACAAAAAGGCTATGGCGATAATTGACATAATCATCGCACGGTATCCAAAAATTGGCTTTCTCGAATTGGTAGCAATAATTTCTGAGGTAATACCGAGTGCCGGTAAAATAACAATATATACTTCGGGATGGCCTAAAAACCAAAAAAGGTGTTCAAATAAGATGGGTGACCCTCCTTTATAGTGAAGTACTTCTCCTGAAATAAATATATCTGAAAGGTAAAAAGAGGTACCAAAACTTCTGTCAAAAATAAGTAACAAGGCAGCAGAAAGTAATACCGGAAACGATACTACCCCAATAATTGCCGTTACTAAAAATGCCCAAATTGTCAATGGCAACCTTGTCATTTTCATACCTAAGGTTCTCAAATTCAATACGGTTACTATATAGTTAAGCGATCCCATTAATGAGGAAGCTATAAAAATTGCCATCGATATCAACCACATGGTCATTCCTAAGCCTGAACCTGACATGGCTTGCGGCAAAGCACTCAAAGGTGGATAGATTGTCCAACCCGCAGATGCAGGCCCTGTTTCAATAAAAAGTGATGCCACCATAATGACACTAGACAAGAAAAATAACCAATACGAAATCATGTTTAAGAAACCTGATGCCATATCTCTAGCCCCAATTTGTAGGGGAATTAACAGGTTGCTAAAGGTACCGCTTAAACCCGCTGTCAATACAAAAAATACCATAATGGTACCGTGTATGGTTACTAAAGACATATACATATCGGGCGTAATAACTCCGCCTTCGCCACCTTTGCCTAAAAAGGCTTCAATAATGCTAAAAGATTTTCCGGGATATGCCAATTGCAACCGAAACAACATAGACATAAACACTCCGATAACCCCCATTACAATACCGGTAATTAGATATTGCTTAGAAATCATTTTATGATCTTGGCTAAAGATATACTTTGTTACAAAAGTCTCTTTATGATGATGATCTGACATATTATAAATTTTTAATTTTTGGCTTAGTTGTTTAAGTTTTGTGCGAATGTTTTTTGGCTGGCTAACCATTTATTGAAGTCTGCTTCTTCATCAACAACAATTTTTAATTGCATGTTATAATGTGAAGAACCACATATTTTATTGCATAATAACAGGTAATCAAACTCTACCGGCTCTTCGCCTTTTTTCTTTCTCAGTTCGTTGATAGCTTCAAACTTAGCTTTGGTATCTTCATTCATTCTCATTTCGGCTGTTGTAACCGTAGGCGTAAAAGCCATTTGTGTTACCATACCCGGCACACAATTCATCTGTGCCCTAAAATGTGGCATAAAAGCGGAATGCAATACGTCTTGCGAACGCAATTTAAAGATTACTTTCCTACCTTTGGGGAGGTGTAGTTCTTTTACAAATTTACCTTCGCCTACTACCAACGGAATATCGTCAGCGGCATTCTTATCGGTAAAATCAACACCCATGGTATTGGTGCCTTTTATAAAACGAACATTGGCATAACCCAGTTCATTATCTTTTCCGGCATAACGTGCCTGCCACTGAAATTGCTTTGCATAAAGTTCTACTATTAAAGGATTTTTTGCATCTGAGGCATCCATTACATTATTCCATGTCCATAAACCATAAATAATCAGCCCTGCCAAAATCAAGGCAGGAGTAATTGTCCATATCGCTTCCAATTTATTACTATCAGCAAAAAAGTAGGCTTTTCTTCCTTTAGTACCACGGTATTTGAAGGTGAAAAAATAAATTAAAAATTGTAGTGTAAACTGCACTATTAAAATAAGTGTCATTGTTAATTTAAACAGCACATCGATATGTTTGCCTTCTTCAGACGCAGACAATTGAGGCAATAATACTTCTTTGCCTCCGTACATACTGTAAATCATTAAACAATAAATAAATCCCATCAGCCCTAGCATCAGCCAGCCGTTGATATTATTTTCTTTTTCAGTAGCCGTTTGGTTTTCTACTTTGGTTAAACCTAATAATTTTACAATTTGCCAACAAGCAACAGCTATGACTACAAATATTAGGACAAAAAATAGTGCTTTCATCAAATATATTGGTTAATTTATTGATTTTTTACATTCGAGCAAATATAAATAAAATAATTTATTTTTATGATATTTATCATGTTATTAGCAAATATTTTCTCGTGATATTTTTACTCTATTTTTTATGAGCAATCTCTCGTTCTATAAGGCTTGCCTCACTAAATATTAAGCTACTCCTATTGTACAAAGAATTTACTATCTCAATAAAAAAGCCGTCATAAAAGACAGCTTTTTTTGTATTGTAATACTTATATTAGTAGTGATACAGCTCACTTTCTTTCATAAATGGATTTCCTTTGGCGTGTAGTGGCGCTTTCGTCAATGCCCTGAATGACGCATACATAAAAACTCCTAAAAAGAACAATAGTGCACCTATTTCAGGAAGCCCAAAATGCCAAACATTACCCACAGTACCCGGCGTAATCATTAAGAATACATCTATATAATGCCCTATTAAAATTATCAATCCGGTAAACACCACAAACCAAGGGATTCTTTTATAATCGCTATTCATTAATACCAGAATAGGAAATACAAAATTCAGCACTAACATCCCGATAAACAACCCTTGATAATTTCCTAAGAGCCTTGGCATAAAATATACTGCTTCTTCAGGAATATTTGCATACCACTGTAACATAAATTGGTCAAACCATAAGTAAGTCCAAAAAATACTAAAACCAAACATATACTTAGCCAAATCATGAATATGGCTATCATTTACCTTGGGCAAATAGCCTTTTGATTTTAAATAAATGGTCACCAAAGCAATAATTGTAATGGCCGACACCAACATACTTGAAAATACATAGAATGGGTATAATTGGCTAAACCAGTGATGGTCAATTGACATTAGCCAATCAAAAGCCATAAACAATTCTGATACTAAGAATACGACTAAAAATATCACTGATAATTTGAATGCTTTTTTAAAATGACTCACATCTGAGGCATTGTCTTGGGCTCTTGAATTTTTAATAATAAAATACCGAAAGCCATTCCAAATTAAAATATAGATAACAGCTCTAATCAACCACCAAGGAATATTTAACCACCAATCTTTGGTTTCCATGGCTTCATCAAAATTCGGAGCTGCCGGGTCTATACTGGTATACATCCAAGCAAATATGTGATTTCCATGCCCTATTGATGAATACAATAAGAATATCAAAATAAGTATTGAACCCGGTACTATAAAAGCTGTTAAGCCTTCCATAACCCTAAACAGCACAGGAGACCAACCCGCAGATGATGCCCGTTGAATGGCATAAAATACCAATACACAAACAGCAATCAATAAAAAGTATATCAGCGATACGTAGGTTGCTGCCCATGGCCTGTTTTTAGCTTGGGTAAGTGCATGTTCTAAATGGGCTTCTTCGTTTTCGTTTGCATGAGTATTTTCTCCGGCAACTTCATGAGTTGTTGCGGCAGTATGCTCTGCTACAGCCCCATCATGAGAATCTTCTGCATGTTGCATCATTTCTTTAATATCGTCTGTTGTTTTTGGTGCAGTAAAAAATCCATACCCCATTCCTAATGCACCTAAAACCATAAGCGCTATTGAAAGGGTTTTTAATTTACTTGAAAATGTATACATATCTATAGTTATTCCTGATAATTGTTTTATTTTAACAACTCGTTTCTTAAATGCTCAACATATTGAACTACCTGCCAGCGTTCTTTAGCTTCTAATTGTGACGCATGAGAGCCCATCATATTTCTACCGAACATAATTACGTGATAGATACTTCCTTCTGTTATTTCTCTATCTTTATAATTGGGTACGCCTAAAAATTTCTCTCTCTTTACCAAAGTACCTTGACCGTCGCCTTTTGTACCGTGACATATCGCACAATACATATCAAATAAGTACTTTCCTTTGTCTAAATTGGCTTTTGTCAGTTGTAATGGTGAGTGTAATGAATCTTTTGCCAATTGGTAACCCACTTCAGAATTAGGGTAATCATAAGGTATTTTTCCTCTAGCTACCGTTCCTGCAACCGGCCGTTGTGCTTCCATTTCATTAGGCAATATTTTTACCTTAGAATAGGCTTCATAAGGTACGGCATCATACATATCAGTATCTCCCATATATTGTATCTGCCTTTCTCTTTTCTCTCCTGTACAAGACACCAATGTTGCAATTAAACTGACTACTGTAATTATTTTAATAAAGCTCTTCATAATTAACTTCTTAATGCTTTTCGTTTACTGTAATTTCAATGGCTCCTGTTTTCTTTAACAATGAAGTCAAAAATTCTTCATTATCGTCAGCAACGGCAACTTCCATCAAAAACTTATCGTCGGTTGTTCTAGGGTCTGGGTTCTCGGCTTTTCTGAATGGCCATATTTTACTACGCATATAAAAGGTAATTACCATTAAATGCGCCGCAAAAAATACCGTCATTTCAAACATAATCGGAATAAAAGCCGGCATGTTTTCGGCAAAACTAAAACTGGGTTTTCCGCCAATATCTTGAGGCCAGTCTTGAATCATTATTAGGTTTAAAAACCAAGTGGCGAAAGCCAATCCTAACAACCCGTAAATAAATGAGGTAATTGCCATTCTCGTAGGGGCAATACCCATTGCTTTTTCTAAACCGTGTACCGGAAAAGGGGTATAAACTTCTTCAATGTGCTGATGTGCTTCCCGAACGTCTTTTACTGCTTTTAACAACACATCGTCATCATCATACAAAGCGTGTATTACTTTAGAACTCATAATTACGATTTAAGTTTTTCTGCTTGTCCTGCCCAATCATCTCTCTCTGCCCTTCCGGGGAATGAGCCTGTAATTGAATCTAACAAGTCGTATTCTTTTTTTGTCATTTTACTTACTTGGTCAAAACTATAAATACCTATTTGATTTAATGTTTTTTCCATTACCGGGCCAATACCTTTTACTTTTTTAAGGTCATCAGGTTGTTGTGTTTCTTTATCGAAAATTCCGATACTGCCTAATAGGCTATTTGTCTTTTCATCATTATCATCACTACTCAAATCGGTTGCTTCAATAATATCATCAACAGCGCTTGTTGTCTCATCAATTTTGCTCACAGGTGTTGTTGGCGTAGGTACATCTGTAGGATTATCCCTCTCACGTTTAAAATTATCTCCTGATGATTTTAAAATAGATTTTACTTCCGCTTGTGCAATCACAGGGAAATTTCTAGCATATAATAAGAACAATACAAAGAAGAATCCCATCGTTCCTACAAATATTCCTATATCGACAAATGTCGGTGAAAACTGTGTCCATGTTGATGGTAAATGCCCTCTACTTAAGTTGATAACAATAATATCAAAACGTTCAAACCACATTCCTATATTGATAAAAATGGCAATAATGAACGTCCATATATAATTGGTACGTATTTTTTTAACCCATAACAATTGTGGTATAATGGCATTACAGGTAATCAATGCCCAAAATGCCCACCAATAAGGGCCTGTTGCGGCACCCCATGAAAGATAGGTAAAGTCTTCATAACTACTGCCGGTATACCATCCTACAAAAAATTCTGACATGTAGGCAACAGTAACAATACCTCCGGTAACCAAAATTACTTTATTCATATTTTCAATATGAACTCGGGTAATATAGGCTTCTAAATTAGAAACTTTACGCATAATGAGCAGTAAGGTTTGTACCATGGCAAAGCCTGAAAATACGGCACCGGCCACGAAATACGGTGGGTATACGGTACTGTGCCAACCCGGAACTACAGATGTGGCAAAGTCATACGATACAATGGTATGTACAGAAAGTACTAATGGCGTGGCCAAGCCTGCCAATACTAATGATACTTCTTCAAAACGCTGCCAGTCTTTGGCCCTGCCGCTCCAACCGAAACTCACTAAACTGTATATTTTCTTCTGAAAAGGTTTGGTTGCCCGATCTCTAATCATGGCAAAATCAGGGAGTAATCCTGTCCACCAAAATACTAATGATACTGACAAATAGGTTGAAATGGCAAATACATCCCATAATAAGGGAGAGTTAAAGTTTGGCCATAATGAACCCAATTGATTGGGAATTGGCAAGGTATAAAAGGCATTCCAAATTCTACCCATGTGAATCATAGGGAATAAACCGGCTTGAAATACGGCAAAAATGGTCATTGCTTCTGCTGAACGGTTGATACCCATTCTCCATTTTTGACGGAATAACAGTAATACTGCAGATATCAAGGTTCCGGCATGACCAATACCAATCCACCAGACAAAATTCGTAATATCCCAAGCCCAGTTAATTTTATTATTTAACCCCCAGACACCAATACCGGTACCGATGGTGTATGCAATGGCTCCAAATCCCCATAGCATAGCAAGTAAAGCTATCGCAAAGGCAACTTTCCAATACGTATTAGCTTTACCTTCGATGGGTGCTGCTACATCAACAGATATATCGTGGTAGGTTTTGTCTCCAACAATTATTGGTTCTCTAATAGGTGCTTCGTAATGACCCATAATTTAGTTTCTATTCTTAATTAGTATTATGTTTCGTTTGTGTTTCTTATGTCTAATTGATAGAATACATTCGGACGTGTACCTACAAAATCAAGTAGGTTAAATGTTCTATCATCTTCTTTTAGCTGTGCTACCTTGCTTTCTTTATCATTGCCATCTCCAAATACCATAGCTCCTGTACTACATGCATTTGAACATGCGGTTTGGAATTCGCCGTCTTTTACCGGCCTTCCTTCCTTTTTCGCTTTTAGTATGGTAGCTTGAGTCATTTGAATACACAATGAACATTTTTCCATAACCCCTCGCGAACGTACTACCACATCAGGGTTTAGCACCATCTTACCATAATCATTGTTCATATTATAATCAAATTCATTATTGTCAAAATATTTAAACCAGTTAAACCTACGCACTTTATATGGGCAGTTATTGGCGCAATAACGGGTACCTATACAACGGTTATAAACCATTTGATTTTGGCCTTGGCGCCCATGTGATGTTGCCGCTACCGGACAAACCGTTTCGCAAGGTGCATGATTACAATGTTGGCACATTACCGGTTGGAAAGATACTTGAGGGTCATCGGAAGGAACTCCTTGTGCATCAAAAAATTCTCCACTACCGTAAATACCTTCTTCTTTTCCTTTTTCTACGGTCATTTCAGAAGAATAATAACGGTCAACACGCAACCAGTGCATATCTCTACTTACCCGTATTTCGTGTTTTCCAACTACAGGCACATTATTTTCGGCATGGCAAGCAATAATACACGCAGCACAGCCTGTACATGCTGCCAAATCAATTGATAAATTAAATTTTATACCAATACTATCATCAAACTTCTCCCATAAATCTACTTTATTAGTGGGTGTTTCTTGATGGTCAAGAGATACTTCAGGGGTAGCATTCCATTCTTCTTTTGGTTTGGATACAAAATCTGCTAGAGTAGTTTCTTTTAAAATTTCATCTTCCCTGCCCATTATGGTATGGTGCAATTGCACACAGGCAAATTTGTGGACTCCGGCTACTTTTTGAATACTAACTGCTTGGTGATTGGCAAAGTTTTGATACAAAGGATATGCATTTACCCCTACTATCATATTTTTGTTTACGCCTTTTGTCCTTCCATATCCCAATGCCAACCCAACACTTCCCGGGGCTTGGCCTGGTTGAATATAAACCGGCACATTTTCAACAGTAACCCCGTTTACCGTTACATTAGCTTTATCGCCATTCAAGGCTCCGTTAGCTACGGTTTCATTTGTCAATCCATATTTCTCGGCATCTACTCTTGAGATTACTAAATAATTATCCCAAGTAGTCCTGGTAATGGGGTCTGGCAACTCTTGTAACCAAGGATTGTTTGCCTGTTGGCCATTTCCCAAACTTACTTTTGTATATAATGACAATTCAAGATCAGCAGGTTTTGCCGATGCCAATAAGGTTGCTGCCACAGTGTTGTAATTAATATTATTTTGAGTAATTTCATCGGCAGGAGCGGTATCTGCCACAGCAGCTTTTTTAAGGGTAACACCATCGTGAAGTGCTTTGTTCCATGATGTTCCTCCTAAAATAGTATTCTTCCAATAGGTTTTTACATAATCGTAATAGGTTTGGCTCGTACCTATCCATTTTAATAAAGTGTCTTGAAATTGACGTGTGTCAAATAAGGGTTGTATGGTAGGTTGTACCAATCCGTAATGTCCTTTTTTAATCTGAACATCTCCCCAAGATTCTAAATAATGTGGTATTGCCCCAACATATTGTGATACAGATGCTGTTTCGTCTTCACTCATGGCAAAAGCCACACTCAATTTTACATTTTTCAACGCATCTTCAAAACCTGCTAAGGTATATGCAGGGTTTGTATTATAGGTAACTAAAGCTCCTACTTTACCGGCTTTCATATCTGCCAGTAATTGTAAAACTTTTTCATTACTGCCACTCTTTACATATTTAGGAGCCTCAGCATTTACTGCAGCACTTTGCAATGCATTGTTGATTGCCATTGCTATCAATTGTGCATTTTTATCTTGAATACCGGTGACTACTACGCCTTTACTACCGGCGGCTTTTAATTCTTTGATTACTTTTTTAACGCCTTCATCTGCTGAAGTGGCTTTAGAAGTGCCTACCCCTGTCAATCCTTTATAGATGCTCAACAATACAGAAACTTGTTCTGATGGGGTTACCATATAACGCTTGTCAGCATTCGCGCCGGTCAACGTCATGTTTGACTCAAACTGTACGTGGCGTGACATCTTACCGTTTTTAGGAATACGCCCTTTGGCATATCCTACTTCGTATCCGCCACCTTGCCAATCGGCTAAGAAATCTGCCCCAATAGAAACAATTACAGTTGCTTTGCTCAAATCATAATCGGGTAAGGCTCTCTCGCCATATAGACTTTCAAAAGCATCTAAGGCTCCTGATTCTGATACTGCATCATAAGCAACATGTTCTACGTTACCATATAGTGCTGTAAAATCTTGAATTAATTTTTGAGTAGAGGGGCTGGCATGTGTACCGGTTAAAAAGACAATGGCTTTATTGGCAGCTTTGATCTCATTTAGTATTGCTGTTATTTCTTTGTCAAAAGCACCCCAAGTTACAGCCTTGCCATTTGCCTTTGGGCCTTTTAAACGATTATTATCGTATAAAGAAAGTACCGAGGCTTGTACCCTTGCATTGGTGGTACCATTGGTTTTGGCCAAGGTATTAGGTTCTATCTTAATAGGGCGTCCTTCACGTACTTTTACCAATATATTGGCAAAATCTGAGCCGTCAGCAATTGAAGTAGCGTAATAATCGGCTACTCCTGGAGTTACATCATCAGGTTTTACTACATAGGGAATCGATTTAATAACCGGCCCTTCACAAGCAGCCAATGACGCTGCAGCAGTAGTAAATCCAACATATTTTAAAAAGTCTCTACGCGATGTAGCAGAAGACTCTAACGCTTCTTTATCTCCAAGAAATTGATCTGTTGGAAGTTCTTCAACAAATTCGTTTTGTTTTAGCTTTTCAACAATAGAGCTCTCTTCGTTCAGCTCTTCAACACTTTTCCAGTATTTCTTGTTTGATGCCATTTATAAATTTTATTTAATGATTTAAAAATTTAAAAATTGAATAATTCAATTTTTAAATTTTTTAATTTTTCTATTTTTTAATCATATTTAATAGTGGCATTTACCACATTCTCTACCTCCCATTTCTGCTACTGTTGCTTTTTCTACCCCATATTTTTTTGATAGTTGTTCATGAACTTTGGTGTAATAATCATTATTCTTCATATCAACTTCTTTTTTCTTATGACAATCCAAACACCAACCCATTGTCAATTCAGAATATTGGTACACTTCATCCATTTCTTCAACCGGACCATGACAGGTTTGGCATTTAAGCCCTGCTACCGTAACATGCTGTGAATGGTTATAATATGCAAAATCGGGTAGGTTATGAATTCGTTTCCATTGAATGGGTTTTTGCTTATAACCCTCTATATATGTCAATTTCTCCGAATCCCAACCGATGGCTTTATAAATTTTTTGGATTTCACCATCGTAAAAGGCTTTGTCTTTTTCTGAAGTAACAGGCCCGTTATATTCTGAAATACTCTTATGGCAATTCATACATACATTAACCGAAGGTATTCCTGATAATTTACTATGTTTTGCATTAGAATGGCAATACTGGCAATCGATTTTATTATCGCCGGCATGTATTTTATGTGAAAAAGCAATGGGTTGAATAGGTTTATACCCTTGGTCTACACCAATACTCATCATCCATGCATAACCGGCATAACCGGCACCTAATAATAAGGCAATGGTTGTCACCAATTTTAAGAATTCATTTTTACTTCCTAAATATACCCAAAGTACTAGTAATAAAATTACCACCAATACTATAGAGGTCATCCAAGAAGTAGATTCTTTCGGAGTGGCGATTCCGTCGTTTCCTTCCCCTCCACCGGCAACCGTAGGTGCTTTTGCTGTTAAAATATCTTCATGTGATGTAAATGCGATAATAGCTTTTATATCTTCATCGGATAACTGTGGGAATGCCGTCATCGGCATTTTATTATTCTCTTCATAAACAGCAATCGCATCAGCATCTCCACTGGCTCTGAATGCATTGTTATCTTTAATCCATGACTTTAACCAATCTACTGTCCTTCTGTCAGCAACATTTCTTAAGGCAGGGCCGATAAGTTTGCTGTCTAATTTATGACAGGCGGCACAATTGGCGTTGAATATTTTTTTTCCTTTTACCACTTGTAGTGAATCTATCCCTAAAGCAGCAGCACTTGATGCCCCACCACCACTTTGTGGCTTGGCTTCAAGCTTATTATCAGTATAGGCTAGAATATCATCAATATCTTGGTCTGATAACTGTGGAAATGGCGTCATTGGCATTTTGTTGAATTCTTCGTAAATGGCAATGGCATCTGCATCTCCACTGGCTCGTAAGGCATTGTTGTCTTTAATCCAAGCATGCAGCCATTCCTTAGTCCGCTTTTCACCAACACCCTCTAAAGCAGGGCCAATCAACTTTTTATCTAATTTATGACAAGCAGCACAATTGGCATTAAATATACCTTTGCCTTTTTTAGCATCACCGTTTTGAGCGGATAAATGCACTGTAAAAAGTAAAATGAATGAAAGACTTGATAGGATGAATCGTTGGATTTTGGTGTGTTGAAGTACACTTTTCATATTATAAAGTATATTATCTGTCCTGTTTGGTACGGTTTTTTCTATTTAAAAAATAAACCATCAATATATTGGGCTTACTTTCCAAAAAAGATTTGACAAAAATACTATTATTATAATAGAAGCAAAATGTAAAAATAATGTTAAATGTAATTTATATTCATTCTAAATAACAATATGGCAGGCAAAGCTCAAAACAAAATTTTAAATTTGTCGAAATTTTAATCTCTAATGAAAACATTATTACTTAAATACACCTTTATAGTTACGGTGATAAGCCTATTTTGTTCAACAAAACTAATAGCACAAAACGAAGGTGTTGTGCGCATTCATAGTAGTGATAAGATAAAACAGATTATCTCTAAAAAAAAGGCGTATAATAAACGTACTAAAAAAGTAAGAGGTTATAAGATTCAATTGTTTTATGGCAACGAACGAGCAGCTTACAAAGTTCGTGATAAATTTTTAGAAGCGTTTCCTGACACACCCATAGAAATTCGATTTTTTTCTCCTGAATGGAAAGTTTGGGTAGGATCTTATAAAACACGACTGGAAGCTGACAGGGCCAAAAAAACATTTGAAGAAGCCTCTTTTAACCCGTTTGTTTTTCAAACCGAAATCAAAATTTAGCGTTGAACTCATCATTTATACAAGGCTGAGTATCAAAATATAATTTTAGAAGGCTCTCTTTTCTTTTTTAGCATATCTTTGCTATTATGAATGAAAATCTAAACCCATCAAGCGACTATCTCTCTAATGAGGAATTAGATATTGAAAAAAAATTACGCCCCTTACAATTTGATGATTTTACAGGGCAAGAACAAATATTAGAAAACCTTAAAATATTTGTACAAGCAGCCAATCAGCGTGACGAAGCCTTAGACCATACACTATTTCACGGCCCTCCCGGCTTGGGCAAAACCACTCTCGCTTATATTTTAGCCCACGAATTAAATGCCAACATCAAAGTTACCTCCGGCCCGGTATTGGATAAACCCGGCGATTTGGCAGGCCTATTGACCAACTTAAGCGAACGCGACGTGTTATTTATTGATGAAATTCACAGGCTGAGCCCCATTGTTGAAGAATACCTCTACTCGGCTATGGAAGATTATAAGATAGATATTATGATAGAATCGGGACCCAATGCCAGAACGGTACAGATAAATTTAGAGCCATTTACATTAGTAGGTGCTACCACCCGGTCAGGCTTGCTTACTGCACCGATGCGTGCCCGATTCGGCATCAACAGCCGGCTAGAATATTACAAGACCGACTTATTAACCACTATTGTGCAGCGAAGTGCACAAATATTAAAAGTACCTATTTCTATGGAAGCCGCTATTGAAATTGCCGGCCGCAGTAGGGGAACCCCTAGGATTACCAATGCTTTATTGCGCAGGGTACGCGACTTTGCACAAATTAAAGGAACCGGCAGTATTGATATAACGATTGCTAAATTTGCCCTAAAAGCATTGAATGTAGATGCCTATGGCTTAGATGAAATGGATAATAAAATACTTGCTACCATTATAGATAAATTTAAAGGTGGTCCTGTTGGGATTACTACCTTAGCTACCGCCGTAAGCGAAAGTGCCGAGACCATTGAAGAAGTATATGAGCCGTTTTTAATACAACAAGGGTTTATCATGCGAACTCCAAGAGGAAGAGAAGTTACTGAATTGGCTTATAAGCATTTGGGTAAAACGAAAGGGAGTATCCAAGGTGGATTGTTTTAAACTAAAATGAAACACCCGAATTTAATCTAGCATCTTATAAAAATAAGATATGCTTCAAATGACTCAGCATGTGTCAATATGAATGCAACCCAAAAACATACACACCTCATCAAAACCGAAGCCAAACGCCTCGGTTTTTTGTCGTGTGGCATCTCTAAAGCAGCATTCTTAGAAGAAGAAGCTCCCCGATTGGAAAATTGGCTCAAAAACAATATGCATGGCCAAATGCATTATATGGAAAACCATTTCGACAAACGCCTAGATCCAACAAAACTGGTAGAAGGTTCTAAATCTGTCATTTCATTATTATATAATTATTATCCAAGCCAACAACAAAAATCTCATAGCTATAAACTGTCAAAATACGCCTATGGTACCGACTATCATTTTGTTATTAAAGATAAACTGAAAAAATTGCTGCATTTTATTACCGAAAAAATTGGCGAAGTACACGGCAGGGCTTTTGTAGATTCTGCTCCCGTACTTGACAAAGCATGGGCGGCAAAAAGTGGACTGGGCTGGATTGGCAAACACAGTAATTTAATCACCCAGCAAGTAGGCTCTTTTTATTTTATTGCCGAATTGATTCTCGATATAGAACTCAACTATGACCAGCCAACTACAGACCACTGTGGCTCATGTACCGCCTGTATCGATGCTTGCCCAACACAAGCTATTGTAGAATCGCATATAGTTGATGGCAGCAAATGCATTTCTTATTTCACCATAGAATTAAAAAATGAAATCCCTACTGCCGTAAAGGGACAATTTGAAGATTGGATGTTCGGTTGTGACATTTGCCAAGATGTATGCCCTTGGAACCGATTTTCAAAACCACACAACGAACCCCTATTCCATCCACATCCCGATTTGCTGAGCATGACAAAAAAAGATTGGGAAGAAATTACCCAAGATATCTTTCAAAATATATTCAAGAAATCTGCCGTAAAACGTACCAAATTTAACGGATTGAAAAGAAATATTGAGTTTTTGAAAGATTAACTACCCTATTATAGAAACCCTTTATATCTTTGTGGGCTCAACTCTAAATTATTTTGCATGAGCAATCGCAAACAAAAACGGGCAGCATTAAATTACCATTCAAAACCTAAACCCGGCAAAATAGAGGTAATTCCTACAAAAAAATACGCCTCGCAACGCGATTTATCACTAGCCTATTCACCGGGTGTTGCCGTACCCTGTTTAGAAATTGCCAACAATAATAAAGATGTATATAAATATACCTCTAAAGGAAATTTAGTCGCCGTAATTTCAAACGGAACAGCAGTACTAGGGCTAGGCAATATTGGGCCTTTAGCTTCAAAACCCGTAATGGAAGGTAAAGGATTGCTATTTAAAATTTTTGCCGATATCGATGTATTTGATATAGAAGTAGACGCCACCGATGTAGATAAATTTGTAGAAACTGTCAAAGCTATTGCCCCCACTTTCGGCGGTATTAATTTAGAAGATATCAAAGCCCCCGAAGCCTTTGAAATAGAGCGAAGGTTAAAAGAAGAATTAGACATTCCGGTAATGCATGACGACCAACACGGTACAGCCATCATTTCTGCAGCAGCATTAAAAAATGCTTGTGAGGTGGCAAAAAAAGATATTTCAAAGGTACAAATTGTAGTAAGTGGTGCCGGTGCTGCCGCTATTTCATGCACGCGGCTTTATATTAAAATTGGTGCCAATCCTAAGAATATTGTCATGTTAGACAGTAAAGGCGTCATCCGTAAAGACCGCAAGAGCCTTTCGCTGCAAAAAAAAGAATTTGCTACTGCTAGAGATATTCATACTTTAGAAGAAGCCATGAAAGGTGCCGATGTTTTTATGGGCTTATCAAAAGGAGGTATTGTCACTCCGTCAATGATAAAATCTATGGCCAACAACCCTATTGTTTTTGCCATGGCCAACCCTGACCCCGAAATTGAATACCAACTAGCCGTGAATACCAGAGATGATATCATTATGGCGACGGGAAGGTCAGACCATCCTAATCAAGTAAATAATGTACTCGGTTTTCCTTTTATTTTTAGAGGTGCCTTAGACGTACGGGCTACCAAAATAAATGAGGCTATGAAATTAGCCGCTGTACATGCTTTGGCAAATCTGGCAAAAACCCCGGTGCCCGAACAAGTAAATATTGTTTACGATCAGGTAAACCTTACTTTCGGTAAAGAGTATATCATTCCGAAACCTTTTGACCCACGCCTCATTTATGAAATTCCACCGGCAATTGCCAAAGCTGCTATAGACTCAGGTGTTGCCACAGAACCTATTACCGATTGGGACAAATACAGAGATGAACTAATGGAACGATTGGGTACTGAGAGTAAAGTAATCAGGTTGTTGCATGACCGGGCTAGAAATAATCCGAAGAGCGTTATTTTTGCTGAAGCCGACCATTTAGATGTATTAAAAGCAGCACAAATAGTACACGACGAACGTATCGGTTTCCCTATATTATTAGGGAATAAAGAGATTATTTTAGAATTAAAAGAAGAAATTGGTTTTAATGCAGACGTACCCATTATTGACCCCAAAACCCGCGAAGAAAAAGAAAGAAGATATCGTTTTGCCGAAAAATACTGGAAAGCCCGTCAACGAAAAGGCATTAAATTATTAGACGCCCAAAAATGGATGCGCGAACGTAATTATTTTGCATCTATGATGGTTAATGAAGGAGAAGCCGATGCTTTAATTACCGGGTATACACGTAATTATTCGGCAGTTGTCAAACCTATTTTCGAATTGATTGGCATGGCAAAAGGCGTTACCAGAATTGCCGCTACCAATTTGATGCTGACCAAAAGAGGGCCGATGTTTTTAGCAGATACCACCATAAATATTAACCCTACGGCAAAACAATTGGCTAAAATATCGCAATTAACCGCATCACTGGCAAGAATGTTTAATATCAAGCCCAATATTGCAATGCTTTCGTATTCTAATTTTGGAGCTTCCAATTCAGAAAATGCTACTAAAATTTCCGAAGCTATTGAATACACCCATCGCATGTATCCAAATGTAACTATTGACGGAGAATTGCAAGCAGATTTTGCCTTAAATCCAGAACTCTTAAAAAAAGAGTTTCCCTTTTCTAAATTGGTAAATAAAAAAGTAAATGTGTTGATTTTTCCGAATCTTGATGCCGCTAATATCACCTATAAATTAATGAAAGAGTTGTACAATGCAGAATCAATAGGGCCAATAATGCTAGGGATGAAAAAGCCGGCACATATTTTACAATTGGGAGCCAGTGTAGACGAAATGGTAAATATGGCTGCTATTGCTGTAATTGATGCACAAGAAAAGGCTAAAATTTAATTAAAATTTGTTTATTTGTACTCTATTAAAATTTTAACAATTAAAATCTATGATATAAAACTACTCTTATACATGTCAATACTGTGTGCATTTTTGTGAATCGCGATAAGTAGTGTTGACAATTAAATTTATTAATAAATGATAACCCATATAAGAGGAAAATTAGTTGAAAAGAACCCTACATATACTATTATTGAATGTAATGGCGTAGGTTATTTTCTACACATTTCGCTAAACACGTATTCCAAAATTCCTGATATTGAAGCGGTAAAGCTATTTACCTACCTTTCAATCAAAGAAGATTCGCATACATTATTTGGTTTTTTTGACAGAATAGAACGCGAAATTTTTAAACTGTTAATCTCAGTATCCGGGGTTGGCACCAGTATTGCCAGAACGATGCTTTCATCAATGACCCCTGAGCAAATTCAGCAAGCTATCGCCTCAGAAGACGTAGCTACCATACAATCTGTAAAAGGAATCGGAGCCAAAACCGCACAACGCGTTATTATTGACCTAAGAGACAAAATCTTGAAAACCTACCAATTGGATGAAGATTCAATACCCTCTAACAATACTATTAGAGAAGAAGCGTTATCTGCATTAGAAGTTCTTGGTTTTTCGCGTAAACAGGTCGATAGGTTGGTACAAAAAATTATTCAAGAGACCCCTGATATCACTCTCGAAAATATTATTAAGCAAGCACTTAAAAACTTGTAAAAATTGAATAGTAAAGCGTCAACAACATATTATTTAATAGCATTTATTTTCGCTTTTGCACCTACCCTATTATTTGCCCAAATACCTCCTACGTCTCCACAAAAAAAAGACACGGTTACCAATATTTCCGTAGCCAAACAAATAGACACTACCAAAATTGATACGGTAACAAAATTACCCTATGACTTTAAAAGCCATCAACGAGGAAGCCTGTTTTTAAATGACCTCTCAAACTTTGAAGTGATTTACGACGCAGAAAGCAAACGGTATATGTTTGTAGAAAAAGTGGGTGATTACTATATCAAACACCCCTTTTACATGACTCAAAAAGAATACGAAGAATATCGTTTAAAACGCGATATGTTGAGTTATTTTAAAGAAAAATTGAGTGCCGTAGGCGGCAAAAAGAAAAACGCTGCCGATGCACAAAAAAACCTATTGCCAAAATACTATGTGAATTCCAGTTTTTTTGAAAATATTTTTGGTGGAAATTCTATTGAAGTCAACCCACAAGGTACCGTATTGGTGAAAATGGGAATTTTATTTCAAAAAGTTGAAAACCCTCAATTATCAGAACGAAATAGGCAAAGTACCACCTTTGATTTCGACCAAGAAATCAGTGCCAGTTTAAATGCAAAAGTAGGAAAAAGGCTTCGGGTCAATATTAATTTTGATACCCAATCAACATTTAATTTCCAAAATCAAGTAAAATTAGAATATACCCCTACCGAAGATGATATTATCAGAAAAATTGAAGTCGGAAATGTAAGTATGCCTATACAGAGCTCCCTAATTTCAGGAGCCCAAAACCTATTCGGCGTAAAAACACAATTGCAATTTGGCAAAACTACGGTTACCGGTGTGTTTGCAAAACAAAACTCACAAACGCGTTCAGTAGCGGCTCAAGGTGGTGCCACCATTACAGAATTTAACCTAAAGGCAAGTGACTATGATGACAACAGGCACTTCTTTTTATCACAACGGTTTAGGAATGATTTCAACGATGCGCTCAAACAATTTCCTTTAATCAATAGTTCAAAATATGTAACTCAAATTGAAGTATGGGTAACCAATAGAAATAATACTACTGAAGGGGTTCGTAATATTGTGGCCATAGCAGATATGGGAGAGGCCAATGATTTAAATATCGGCCCGGGAAATGTTCAAGGAAATGGAGGTGCTGACCCAAGAAATGAAGGAAATGACTTAATTGGCTTATTGACAGACCCTGCACGTACCATTAGAAGTATTTCGGGCATCAATGACGCCTTAGGGCCAACAAGTCAATATAATTTACAACAAGGTACCGGATATTCTGTATTGGAAAATGCCCGTAAATTAACCTTAGGAATCGATTTTACTTTAAACCCCCAATTGGGATATATTACCCTAAACCGGCGATTGGCAGACAGTGATATTTTAGCCGTTGCCTACGAATATACCGATAGCAACATAACGGGCAACAATGTATTCAGAGTAGGAGAACTTTCTAGTGACGGGGTTACAGCCCCTGACAACTTAGTCGTAAAATTATTGCGCAGTGAAATTATTGATACTAATATTCCCCTTTGGAATTTAATGATGAAAAACGTTTATGATATCGGCGCTTTTCAATTACAACCTGACGGGTTCCGTTTAGAAGTAATGTATCAAGATGATGCCGCAGGCGTACCATTGAATATATTACAAAATGCCGCAACCAATGGCGTAAAAGACAAAACATTATTAAACCTGTTACGCCTTGACCGATTAGACCAATCTAATAATGAAGACCCTGAAGGCGATGGCTTTTTTGATTATGTTGAAGGGGTTACCATAAACTCACAAAACGGCTATGTAATTTTTCCTACCGTAGAGCCTTTTGGCGCCAGCAGAACACCTTCACAACCTAATTCAGGTGAATTGGGGCAACTATTGACCGACCCCAATGACGGCCTATTTATTTTTACAGAACTCTACACCAAAACCAAAGCTCAAGCCCAAAATGAATTTCAAAGTAAAGATAAATACCTATTAAAAGGGTATTTCAAATCAGAGTCAAGAGGCGGTATCCCCTTAGGGGCTTTTAATGTACCCCGTGGGTCAGTAAGAGTAACTTCAGGAGGTAGGGAACTCATAGAAGGTGTTGATTATGTGGTAGACTACCAAATTGGCAACGTACAAATTATCAACCCAAACCTCGTAGCTTCCAACGCCCCTATCAATGTATCTGTAGAAAATAACAATGGTTTTAGCCAACAACAACGGCGTTTTATGGGAATTGATGTACAGCACATCTTTTCAGAAAATTTTGCCATTGGAGGCACATTGCTGAGCTTGCGCGAAAGGGCTTTTGGCAAAATGCAATTTGGTTCAGAATCAGTTAACAATACCATTGTAGGGTTTAATCTAAACTATCAAACCGAAGTCCCCAAGTTTACTAAATGGGTAAATAAATTGCCCAATATAGATACCGATGTTGCCTCGAATTTTTCAATACGGGCAGAAGCGGCCTATTTGTTGCCCGGGGCTTCAAAAAATAAAAATGGCGGAGTGATTGGCGAAGTGGCTTCGTATATAGATGATTTCGAAGGTTCGCAAATACCGTTAAATATCGGTTCACCCAGACAGTGGTTTTTAGCAAGTGTTCCTAATAACGGACTTCCGGATGGAGACCCTTTAAACTTTAGAGACGGCTCTATACCGGCTTCATTAAGTACTACATTGAAATCTGGTGCCGAACGTTCAAAACTGGCGTGGTATACCATTGACCGATTGTTTTATGGCAACTCCTTAAAACCTAATAATATTGACGATGAAGAGCTTTCTAGAGCTGAAGTACGCCAAGTGAGTTTTACCGAGCTTTTCCCTGAAATAGATTTAGACAATGTACAAACAAATATTATAAATACTTTTGATTTGGCCTATTATCCGCAAGAGCGCGGAACCTATAATTTTAGTGATAACGTAAACGCCGATGGTACTTTTAGGGAGCCCGAAAAACAATGGGCCGGTATTATGCGTTCATTAAATACTACCGATTTTCTACAAGCCAATGTTGAATACATCCAGTTTTGGTTGATGGATCCCTACCAAAATTATTCTATCAAAACCATCGAAGGCGCTCCACAAAATGTAAATCCTACCGATTTTGGCGGGGAATTATATTTTAACTTAGGAAATATCTCAGAAGATATTTTAGACGATAACAGGCGTATGTATGAAAACGGATTGCCGGGAGACGGCATACAAATTGTCAATGGTAATATTGACCGTACCGAATGGTCGTCTATTCCCAAAAACCAATCGTTAATTTATGCCTTTACCGAAGAAGATGCTGAAAGGCCCAATCAAGATGTAGGCTTAGACGGAATTCCGGATGATAACGGTTCTCCGGGAATTAATGGTGAGACCAATGATGAAAAAAGTAAGTTTCAGCCTTTCTTAACTGCTTTAAGTGGTATTGTAAACCAAGATGTGATGTCTGAACTCAATGCCGACCCTTCTTCTGATAATTACAATTTCTTTCGGGGTAGCGATTTAGACGCGGCAGATGCTTCCATATTAACGCGCTATCGAAATTTTAACAGAACGCAAGGCAACTCACCCACCATCAATAATTCTACCGAATCTTTTCCAACCGGAGCCACTTCTTTTCCTGATATTGAAGATATCAACAAAGACCAAACCATGAGTGATGTTGAAAGTTATTACCAATACAAAGTAACTTTAAACCCTACCGACTTAAACCCCGATAGGCCTTCTACCCCCGATAACCCTAATTATATTGTTGACAGCAAAGAAGTTACCGTAAACTTACCCAATGGTGGTACTCAGCAAGTTACTTGGTATCAATTTAGAATTCCAATCAATACGCCTGACCAAACCATCGGCGGTATTTCAGATTTTAACTCTATCCGCTTTATGCGTATCTTTTTAACCAAATTCAAAATCCCCGTGGTGTTGCGTTTTGGCGAATTAGAATTGGTACGTGGCGACTGGCGAAGGTTTATTACAACCATTGACGATAGCGACCCCTTAAGTGTACCACAGCCATTAGGAGAAATTGAAAATAGAAATTTTGAAGTTGGGGTGGTTAATATTGAAGAAAATGAAAGAAAAGAACCCATTCCGTATGTATTGCCTCCGGGTTTGCAAAGAGAACGCTTACAAGGCCAAACCAGTATTCAACGACAAAACGAACAATCGCTTTTATTGAGGCTTACCGATTTGCCCAAAGACCAAACTAGGATTGTTTTTAAAAATACAAGTTTTGACATGCGTATGTTCCACAATTTAAAAATGTTCATACATGCAGAAAACCTTCCCACACAACCAACGAGTACCGAAAATAATGATTTAACAGCCATCATCAGGTTAGGAAGCGATATCAATGATAACTATTACCAGATAGAACTTCCGCTTCGGATGACAGAATTTAATGAAACTTCTGCCGATAGTATCTGGAAAAACAGGCTTAACGCCAAACTAAGACAATTGGGGCAATTAAAACTAGAGCGGTTAAGCGATGCTACAAACCCTCCTATCAATGAGTTATATCCAAGCTTAGCCTCTGCTCCCGAGGCAGGTATCAGGGTAAAAGGAAATCCTAATTTATCCAATTTAAGAACATTGATGATAGGGGTAAGAAATGACAGTGATGGCCCTAGAAGTGCCGAATTGTGGTTTAATGAATTGCGAGTTACCGATTTTGATAACGATGGCGGTTGGGCTGCCGTAGTAAATGCCGATGCCAATTTTGCCGACTTTGCCGATATCTCGGTCTCCGGGCGTGCTAGCTCAAGAGGTTTCGGCTCTATAGACCAAAGTGTAAATGAAAGAAGCATCGAAGACGTAAAACAATATGATATTGTGACCAATGTTAATTTAGGCCAGCTACTTCCTAAAAAAACAGGCGTTAAAATTCCGTTTAATTACAGTATCGCCGAAGCGTTTAAAGACCCTAAATGGGATCCGCAATATCAAGATGTACTCTTTGAAGATGCGAAAGATATAAATCCGAATAGTAAAAATTCAAGAGATTATACCAAACGCAGAAGTATTAATTTAATTAATGTACGGAAAGAAAGAACCAATCCAGAAAAAAAGCAACACCTATATGATGTTGAGAATGTATCGGTATCATACGCCTATAATGACACCTATCACAGAGATTATAATGTTGAACGTTTTGTTGACCAAAATGTAAGGGCTTCAGCAAATTACAATTATACTTTTAAACCCAAATCTATTGAACCCTTAAAAAAATGGAAGTTTTTAGAAAAAAATAAATTCTTTCAATTTATCAAAGACTTTAATTTTAATCCGCTGCCTACGTCTATTTCTATAAATTCGAGTATCATCAGAAGTTATAACCAACAATTGTCAAGGCCATTGGTAAACGACCCTACTTTTCCTAAATTACCCGAGTTAACCCAACGGCGGTTTATGTTTGATTGGGATTATAATCTTGCCTATAACCTTACCAAATCATTACAGTTTACCTTTAGGGCTGCCAATAATTATATTTATGATGAGTTTGAAGACCCTCAAAACACAACCCTGTTTACCAATTTTTTCAGAATTGGCAGGCCCAACCAATATCACCAAACACTAGATGCTACCTATAAAATACCATTGAATAAAATACCTTGGTTTGATTTTATCAGTACCACGTATAGCTATACGGCTGATTTTGATTGGCAGGCCGCTTCGACATCTTTTGTAGACCAAATTGGCAATACCATTCAAAATGCCAATACACATACGTTATCGGCAAACATAGACATGAACAAACTCTATAAAAAAACCGGTATTTTAAATTTGGCAAAAAAGAAGCGTAAGGGTAACAAAACAATAAAGAAAAAAGCAGCAAAGAAAGATAAAAACAGTACCGATAAAAATACCCCTAAAGTGGCTAGTAGTATCAGAAATCAACGATTGAACAGAAAAAAAATGACTCCTGGCCAAAAGATACTACAAGGTTTTGTAGATGCCGTTACCGCCGTAAAAAAAATAAAAATAGCCTATGCCGAAAACAACGGTACTATTTTACCGGGATATGCCCCCGAAATAGGCTTTTTAGGCCGCGATAATTTTGAAGGGAATTTGGCTCCGACTTTCGGATTTGTTTTCGGTAGCCAACGCGATATCAGAGGCATAGCCATTGCCAATAATTGGTTGGTTTCAAGAAATAGTACCGACCCGTTTTTTGCAAAAAATTACAGTACTACCCATTTTGATAAATTAGATATCAATGCCGATGTAAGGCCTGTAAAAAACCTGACCATCGAATTATCGGCCAATAGGGTGTCTACCAATAATAAATCGCAGCAATTAGATGTTATCAATGGCGCGTTTAATCCTGATTTACCCATCAGCGAAACGGGTAATTTTAGCATTAGCTACATGATGCTAAAGAAAGCTTTTGACGGTAACGGCGATGATACTTTTGAAAAATTTAAAGCCAATAGGGCAATTATTGCCAACCGTTTGAGGGCACAAGCCGGATTGCCTCCCCCTGTTAATCCTAACGATCCTGATTTTGGCGAAAATAGCCAACAAGTACTATTGCCAGCATTTTTAGCGGCCTATTCGGGTAAAAATGCCGGTTCTATAAAGCTAGGTGCTTTTAGAAATATACCCATTCCGAACTGGCGTATAAACTATAAGGGATTGATGAAATTCAAATGGTTTAAAAAACATTTTAGAAGTTTTACTTTAGAACACAGGTATCGTTCAACATACTCAATTATCGGATTTAATAGAAATTTATTGTATGACCCTGCAGCTCCGTTTTCAAATCCCGACCTAAACAACAATTTTCAACCTGAAAAATTATTTACGGGCATTAATTTGGTAGAAGAATTTTCGCCATTGCTAAAAGTTGATATGCGAATGAAAAATTCGTTTTCGGTAAGTGCCCAAATCAAAAGGGATAAGGCGTTAAATTTGAATATGAATAATAATACCGTAACAGAAATCAGAGGGAAAGAATATATTTTAGGATTGGGTTACCGTTTTAAAAATGTAAAGCTAAAAATGAAAACCGGTAATACCACTACCACTTTTAAAGGTGATATTAATTTAAAAGCCGATTTTAGTATTCGAGATAATTCAACTATTATACGCTCAATAGATATCGACAACAATCAAGTTACCGGAGGGCAACGTTTGGTATCTTTTAAATTCATAGCCGATTATGCGTTAAATAAAAACTTATTGGCCTCTTTTTTCTATGACCAAAACTCCTCTCGTTTTTTAATTTCTACTACTTTTCCTAGAAAATCTGTCAACGCAGGGATAAGTTTGCGTTACAATATTGGAAATTAAATTTATAACCTCTAAATTCGCACATCAAAATTTATATACTATGAACATTCCATCAGAATTAAAATACACCAAAGACCATGAATGGGTCAAAATTGAAGGCGATACGGCAACCATTGGCATTACAGATTTTGCACAGAGCGAGTTAGGAGACATTGTATATGTTGATGTTGACACCTTAGACGAAACCGTTGCTATTGATGAAGTTTTCGGTACGGTTGAAGCCGTTAAAACCGTTTCAGACCTATTTATGCCTTTAACAGGCGAAATTATCGAATTTAACGAGAGTTTAGAAGACGCTCCCGAAAAGGTAAATACCGACCCTTACGGGGAAGGATGGATGATTAAAGCAACAATAAGCGACCCTTCAGAAATTGATAAATTATTAGATGCCGATGGCTATAAAGAAATTGTTGGAGCATAATGCCTTTTACATTGCCATTTTTTTAACGCTTTTAATCGCCTTTTTAAGCCTTATTTCTTTACGGGGGATTCATGTAATTAATGTTCGTAATTCTGATAAATTCGGACATTTTTTTGCCTATCTATGCCTTACCTTAAGTTGGTTATATGCTTCAAAAGCACCTCCCTTAAAAAAAGTTAAAAAGTATATTATTATTTTACTAATAATAAGTTACGGCATAGTTATTGAGCTATTACAAGGCGCAATAACTACCTCTAGACAGGCAGATTTTTATGATTTTATAGCAAATACAGTCGGAGTGCTTTTGGCAACTGTTATATTCAAAAAAATAAACCGAATGTTTTTAGAGAAGTAAAAAAAACTTGTATGAATCATATTATTTATTAAATTAGCAACAAATTAATCTTTATTACCAATGGAAATTAAGAAAAATCCGAAAGCAAATTTAGAAAACTATAGCAAATTGTTTATGCAATTGGGCTTGGTACTGGCACTGCTAATCATTTATTTGGGTATTGAACACAAAACGTTTGAACGTGATTTAAGTGATTTGGCCAATGTAAGCCAACAAGAAGAAGTTGAAGAAGACATTCCAATTACAGAACGTATAGAACAAATTAAACCACCGCCACCGCCACCACCTGCTCCTGAAGTTATCGAAGTAGTGGAAGATGAGAAAGAAGTGGAAGAAACAGTCTTAGAATCTACTGAAACCGACGAAAATGATGCCGTTGAAGTAGAAGAAATAGAAGAAGTTGTAGAAGAAGAAGAAGTATTGGAAGATGTGCCTTTTGCTATTATTGAAGACGCCCCTGTTTTTCCGGGTTGTAAGGGTTCTAAAGCACAAAAGAAAAAATGCTTGCAAGAAAAGATTATGAAGCATGTAAGAAAAAAATACAATACCGATTTGGCAAATGAACTTGGTTTAGACCCCGGTAAAAAAAGGGTTTATGTACAGTTTAAAATTAGTAAAACCGGTAATATTACAGATGTAAGAGCCCGTGGCCCGCACAAAAGGCTAGAAAAAGAAGCTATCCGCGTGGTAAAGTTGTTACCCAAAATGATTCCGGGCAAACAAAGAGGAAGGCCTGTTGGTGTAAAATATACCTTACCGGTAACATTATTGGTAGAATAATAAAATACCTTAGTTTTATATCATAAAGCTCAACATTTTTGTTGGGCTTTTTTATTTCTTAAAACAACCCTTTTTACCAACAATACCCCTTTGACAAAAGAATAGCGCATACTTAACTAATTCTTTACATGACAATTGTCATTCTTTTTTAGCAAAATATGTAAGACCTTCGTATAGAATTAATAACCTGAGTTCTATTCTATTTATAACTAAATAGGTTATTTATAATTCGCTATTGCTCCTGAAATTTCGGGGTAATTCTTACATATGCAATTTCATATTATAAGTTGCACCCCATATATCGGATATTTTCGCAACGGCGAAAAATAACTACCTTCTAAATCATTCTATAGAACTCAGATGTTTGTAATAACATGTATTTTATAATTTAAAATAGTTTATAAATTCAACGCAGATATCAAATAATTAAACATTCGACTATGGAATCAAAAAAAAGTGACAAAGCCAAATTAGAAAATTACAGTAAGTTATTTGTTCAATTAGGCCTCGTTCTTTCACTGCTTATTGTTTATTTTTCTTTAGAGTTTAAATTCTATGACCGAGATATTAGCGATTTAACAGGTGTAACATCTCAAGAAGAAGTTGAAGAAGATATACCAATTACCGAGCGCCTTGAAATTATCAAGCCCCCGCCTCCACCTCCACCGGCACCCGAAGTGATAGAAATTGTTGAAGACCAAACAGAAATTGAAGAAACCGTACTTGAATCTACCGAAACCGATGAATCTGAAGCGGTAGAAGTAGTAGATATTTCTGACATTGAAGAAGTGGTTGAAGAAGAAGATATTATTGAAGAAGTACCTTTTGCCGTTATTGAAGAAGCACCTATCTACCCCGGCTGCAAAGGTTCAAAAGCAGCAAAGAAAAAATGTTTGCAACAAAAAATAAGAGAGCTTGTCAATAAAAAATTCAATACAGGGCTTGCTGAAGAATTAGGTTTAGACCCCGGTAGAAAAAAAGTATATGTACTTTTTAAAATTGACTATAAAGGAAATGTGGTAGATGTAAGAGCCAGAGGCCCACACAAACGATTGGAAAAAGAAGCCATCAGGGTAGTAAATTTATTGCCTAAAATGATTCCGGCGAAACAACGTGGCAAACCCGTAAATATTAAATATACACTGCCCATTACCTTAGACGTTCAGTAAACGTAAAAAGATTGCTGATACTACTAAATCATTTTTTCGATTCATAATATACAAGAGCCCCAAATATTAATTTGGGGTTTTGGTATGTTTATTGATGTTAACATAATTTTAACATTAAACTTTATACTATGAATTTTTCACAAAAACCACCGCATCAACACCATTCCGAAAAATTCCAAAAAAGCTCTTTTCTCTTCACGCAATTAGGCTTGGTACTCGCCTTGTTTATTGTGTATGTAGCACTCGAATATTCTTCAGAAAAGAAAGTTACACCGTTTTCTTACACTACCCCCGAAGATATTGTTGCATTAATGCCTACAGACCTGTCTACGGTAATTATCGAAAAAAAAGTGGTTAAAAAACAACCTCCCATAGTTAAGAAATTGCCGCCGTTAATACCTCCAACGATAGTCCCTAACAATCATGCAACAGTAGAAACCGTCTTAGGCAACCCAACAGATGAACCCCCAATTGATAATGTAATAGACAGCTTAAGCCAAGCACCTACAGAGCCCTTTGAACCTGAAGGAACTATCGATTTTAGAATTATAGAAGATGTACCCGTATATCCGGGTTGTGAAGGGTTGGATAGTGCCGCAACAAAAAAATGCTTTACTACAAAAATCTCAAAATTTGTCAATAAGAAATTTAATACGAGCGTTGCCGAAGGTTTAAACACAATAGGCAAACAAAGAATTTGGGTACGATTTACCGTCGATAAAAACGGAAATGTAGTTGATATCTTAGCAAAATCGCCTTTTAAACAATTAGAAAAAGAAGCTATTAGGATAGTACAAAAACTACCTCAAATGACACCGGGCATGCAACGTAAAAGGCCGGTATCTGTAAAATATCAATTGCCCATTGTATTTTTTATTGAATAGTTACAATCCTTAAATTGATATATCCATCCTTTATTGTTTTTGGAATAAACCCTTCCGACCACGCTGTGGTGTGGCCACCTTCCCTTTTAAAGGGAAGGAGTTAGAATTTGTCGCCAATTTAAAATTGTAATCAATTTTCAAATTCTTTTTGCAAACTCCCCTCCTTTTTTAAGGAGGGGTGAGACGCACTATAAGCACGTCTCGGGGTGGTTATTTTAAATTTCTTAACTATTCAAGTGCTCACATTCTGAGATAGAAAACAGCTGTTTTTTTAGCTGTAAAAGGGAAATTATCTGACACATAAGGCTGCACAAAAACAGGCGAAAAAAGGGCATTTTATGGACGAAATATGAGTGTTTAAATAGCTACAACACTAAAGCCAAAAAGCCACAGTTAGAAGTGAGCACTGCAAATATTGTGTTTCTAACTTCTGACTTTTAGCTTCGGGCTCTAGGCCTCCAACGCTACACTTCCTATTTTCTTATCTATAAATCGCAATAGATTTCGTAATTTTGAAACTTTAAACAAATTCAATGATTCCGAATTTAAATAACTTACCAATTTACGATACTGTGGGTGTAGACGAACGTGTGAGCCGTTTCACCAAAAGAAGTATTAAAAAGTCATCTAAAATAGAAGGGCTAAAATTAGCCTTGAGCATGATTGATTTAACAACTTTAGAAGGCAAAGACACCGAAGGCAAAGTACAACAATTGTGTTATAAAGCAATGCACCCATACGATACCTTGCAAAACATACCGACGGTAGCCGCTATTTGTGTTTATCCTGTCTATGTGAGCACTGCTAAAAAGGCACTACGGGGCAGCGACATTCAAGTGGCTTCGGTTGCAACGGCATTTCCCAGTGGCCAATCAAATTTAGAAGTGAAAATTGAAGACGTAAAATTTGCTGTTGGCGAAGGTGCTGATGAAGTTGATATGGTCATTTCAAGAGGCAAATTCTTAGCAGGAAATTACACCTATGTTTTTGATGAAATTGCAGCCGTTAAAGAAGCCTGCGGAAAAGCACATTTAAAAGTAATTTTAGAAACCGGTGAATTGGATACTTTAGACAATGTTAGAAAAGCCAGTGAAATTGCTATGTATGCCGGTGCCGATTTTATCAAAACTTCCACCGGAAAAATACAGCCCGCCGCTACTATGCAAGTAACTTATGTGATGTTAGATGCCATAAAAGATTTTTACTTAAAAACAGGTAAGATGATTGGTATGAAACCTGCCGGTGGTATTTCAAATGCCAAACTTGCACTTCATTATTTAGTAATGCTCAATGAAGTACTAGGAGGAAAATGGATGAACAAAGAGTATTTCAGGTTTGGAGCCAGTAGTTTAGCCAATGATGTACTCATGCAATTAGTAAAAGCCGAAACAGGCATTTATCAATCTATTAATTATTTCTCAAAAGACTAAGTTATGCATAAAGTAAAAAATAAAGATGTCTTTAAAGCATCATGGACGTATCATAGCGCTCCTGAAAGTACCGGTCATGTTCAAATTAAAAAAAAATATGACCTTTATATTGATGGGAAATTTACCAAACCGGTAGCGGGGACTTATTTTGATACGATTAATCCGTCTGACCATAAAAAAATAGCCAGTGTTGCCGAAGCTACCGAAAAAGATATTGATAAAGCCGTAAAAGCGGCACGCAATGCGTTTAAAAGCTGGTCGGCGTTAACAGGTAGAGAACGCGGTAAATATATTTTTAGAATTGCCCGTTTAATTCAAGAACGCGCTCGTGAATTTGCCGTAATTGAAAGTTTAGACGGCGGCAAGCCCATTCGTGAATCGAGAGATATTGATATTCCGTTAGCGGCAAATCACTTTTTTTACTATGCCGGATGGGCCGATAAATTATCGTATGCTTTTCCTAATAGAATTGCTAAGCCTTTAGGCGTAGTAGGGCAAATTATCCCTTGGAATTTTCCGTTGTTAATGGCCGCATGGAAAATTGCCCCGGCGTTAGCTACCGGAAATACCATCGTATTAAAACCTGCAGAAACCACTCCACTTACGGCGTTGAAATTAGCAGAAATTATCCACGAAAGTGGCCTTCCGAAAGGCGTAGTGAACTTAGTAACCGGTGCCGGGGAAACCGGTGCAGCCATTGTCAATCACCCCGATATTGATAAAATTGCCTTTACCGGCTCTACGCGAGTAGGAAAATATATACTAAACGCCACCGCAGGCACACCTAAAAAACTAACCCTAGAATTAGGGGGCAAAGGTGCCAATATTATTTTTGAAGACGCTGCCATTGACCAAGCCGTTGAAGGTATTATCAATGCTATCTTTTTCAATCAAGGGCATGTGTGTTGTGCCGGATCACGGTTATTTGTACAAGAGTCTGTGGCCGATTTGGTTATCAGGAAACTCAAAGACAGAATGAAAACCCTTATTGTTGGCGACCCCTTAGATAAAAATACCGATATCGGTGCCATCAATTCTAAAAAGCAATTGCAAACTATTGAAAATTATATCAGCATAGGAATCAATGAAGGTGGTGAAATTTATCAACCCGATTGTACCCTTCCTTCCAAAGGAAACTGGTGCCCGCCGACATTATTTTTAAATGTTTCGCAATCGCATCGCATTGTGCAAGAAGAAATCTTTGGGCCCGTATTGGCCGTACAAACCTTTAGGACTATCGACGAAGTGGTAGAAAAAGCAAATAATACCCCTTACGGATTGTCTGCCGGGGTTTGGACAGATAAAGGCTCAAAAATATTTCATTTAACTCAAAAATTAAATGCCGGCGTTATTTGGGCCAACACCTTTAATAAGTTTGATGCTACTTCGCCTTTTGGCGGCTATAAAGAAAGTGGTTTTGGCCGCGAAGGTGGTTTACACGGATTAAAACCGTATGTAAGCTTTGAATAAGTTTTTTTCGATATGAGATATGAGATATGAGATATGAGATATGAGATATGAGAAAATAAGTTACTAGAGATAAAAGAGAATAGAAAAGAGATTATTTTTTAATCTTTCAATTTTAATCATTTAATTAAGAAGTATGAGCAGGTTAGACATACAGAAAACATATAAATTATATATCGGTGGCAAATTTCCGAGAACAGAATCAGGCAGGTATTACAAAGTAACTGATGCCAAAGGAAATTTTATTGCTAATATGTGCTTGGCAACCCGTAAAGATTTTAGAAATGCCGTTGTAGCTGCCCGCAAGATACAATGCTCTTGGGCCGGTGCTACCGCTTTAAACAAAGGGCAAATACTCTATCGTATTGCCGAAATGTTAGAAGGTAGGAAAGAACAATTTATCAATGAATTAATAGCGCAAGGCGAAACGAAAAAAGCAGCTCAGAAAGAAGTAGAAGCCTCTATTGACCGATTGGTATATTATGCCGGGTGGAGTGATAAATACCAACAGTTTTTCAGTACGGTAAACCCGGTATCGAGCTCACATTTTAATTTTTCAAGCCTTGAACCCGTAGGGGTTATTTCTATCATTGCTCCCGAAGAACAAGGCCTGTTGGGGTTAGTATCTGTAATTGCCCCCGCCATTGTCGGTGGCAATACTGTAATTGTATTGGCTTCTGAAAGTAAACCGCTATCGGCTATTTCTTTTGCAGAAGTATTACACTCTTCGGATGTTCCGGGAGGAGTAGTAAATATCCTTACCGGAAAAAAAGATGAATTGATTAGCTACATGGCATCACACATGGATGTAAATGCCATTATTTATTGTGGAAAAGGACAAGATACTATCAAAACGATTAATGAATTGGCCAGTAATAATGTGAAAAGGACTATTTTTTACAAAAAAACCGACTGGAACAATGAAGCTTGTGAATCTCCTTATTTTATCGAAAAATGCCAAGAAGTAAAAACCACTTGGCATCCAACAAAAGTATAAGCAAGTACAACATGAAAACGCAACATTATTTTGCACACGAAACTGCAGTTATCGATGATGGCTGTAGTATTGGCGAAGGAACTAAAATTTGGCATTTCAGCCATATTATGCCGCAATGTGTTATCGGAAAAAAGTGTAATATCGGACAAAATGTAGTGGTTTCGCCCGAGGTGATTTTGGGCAACAATGTAAAAGTGCAAAATAATGTTTCTATCTATACCGGTGTTATTTGCGAAGACGATGTGTTTTTAGGGCCTTCAATGGTTTTTACGAATGTTATCAACCCTAGAAGTGCCGTAAACCGCAAAAACGAATACATGAAAACAAAGGTGAAAAAAGGAGTGAGTATCGGTGCCAATGCTACCATTGTTTGTGGCAATGACATTGGAGAGTATGCTTTTATCGGTGCCGGAGCCGTGGTTGTAAAAGAAGTAAAACCGTATGCTTTGGTAGTGGGTAACCCTTCGAAACAAATTGGTTGGATAAGCCGCTACGGGCATCGATTGCACTTTGATGAAAACGGCCTTGCCATTTGTCCTGAAAGCCACGAAAAATATGAACTTAAAAACGGCTTGGTAACTAAAATATAATGTTACTTTTGCGATAAACATCACAAAAAAACTATGAATAAATTTATCGGTTTCTTTTTTATTCTACTACTCTCAAATCTTTCAACAGCACAAGAAGATATATACCCTATTTATAAAGGTTGTGACGGTACAGGCGTAAATGCACTGGCTTCCTGTTTTAATCAACACATCACCAATGATATATTGGCAGCTTTTCAAGTTCCTGAAAAAGTAACAAACGATGGGTACAAAGGCACTGTCAATGTTATTTTTTTGGTTACTAAAGAAGGAACTTATGAAGTGCTTTATGTACGATCAGCATATAAAGAACTAGAGGAAGAAGTAAAAAGGGTTTTTGCCCAACTGCCAAAAGCCAAGCCTGCCACATATAACGGCAGGCCAATTGATATGCGATTTGGTATGCCGATTGCTATTCCTTTAAATACGCAAAACCTCCCTGAAATTATCCAAAAACAAGACGTGAAAAAGGAAGTAGTAACAACAATACCTCCAGTTGTTGTTCCTGAAAAAAAAGAAGTTCCGTTACCTGCTGTGATAGACAGTCTGTTTCCTGAACATAACAGCGAATTGAATATTCCGTTTACACATCAAGTATACGACCAATTGAATTTTTATTATGACACCCATGACAATACCCATACAAGTTTCAAACCCTATTTGTATAGTGAAGCCTCAAAATTTGTTGATTTAACAGCTCAAAAAACGGCATTGCTAAAAGACAAAACTTCTTGGGCAGGAAAAAAATTATGGAATGAACATTTCTTTAAAGTCCAAAAAAAAGACTATTGGTTTACGGTAAATCCTATTTTCGACTTACAAATAGGCAAAGATACTTCTGATGATGCTGATTATACCTACAATAACACCCGCGGTTTTCAGGTACAAGGCGGATTGGGTGCTAATTTTAGTTTTTCTTCTTCTTTTTATGAAAGCCAAGGCCGCTTTGCCGGATATGTCAATGACTTTATCAGGGCAAATGTTCCGCTTGGAGCTACAGGTACTGTTCCAGGTAGGGGAAAAGGGAAAAGTTTTAAAGGTGATGGTTTTGATTATCCTATTGCCGAAGCCTATTTGTCTTATAGCCCTAATAAATTTTTTAACTTTCAATTTGGACATGGCAAAAATTTTATTGGAGATGGTTATAGGTCAATGATGCTTTCTGATGTAGCTTCACCATATACACATTTAAAAATTACTACCAATTTTTGGAAAATAAAATACACTAATTTATGGATGTGGTTAGACGACGTACGCCCTCAATTGAGTGTAAATAACTTAAGTCCGCGTAAGTTTGTTGCCATACACCATTTGAGTTGGAATGTCAATAAAAAATTAAATATAGGTTTATTTGAAGCGGTAATTACCGAAAATGAAAACAACACCGGTTTTGATATCAATTTCTTCAACCCTATTATTTTTTACAGGGCTGTAGAGTTTACCAGAGGCTCAGAAGGCGGTAATGCCTTAATTGGCTTTAGTACAAAATACAAATGGACCAAAACCATTTCTACCTATTCGCAATTTGTGTTAGACGAGTTAACCGTAGGCCGTTTTTTTGACGGTTCAGGTTATTGGGGCAATAAATTTGCCTTGCAATTAGGTGCAAAATACCATAATGCATTTAAGGTTGATAACTTATATTTACAGGGTGAATTTAATATGGCAAGACCGTATACTTATGCCCATAGAAAACCCATTTTAAACTACGCCCATTTTAACCAACCGTTAGCACATCTTTGGGGTAGTAATTTTTGGGAAGCTATTGGTATTGCGCGTTATAAAAAAGACCGGTGGTTTGGCAATGCTAAATTGATAGTAGGCAAAAAAGGCCTCGATACTAACGGAGTTAATTATGGGGGAAATATTTATCTCAGTAACAATGACCGGGTTGGCGATACCGGAATCGATTTTTTACAAGGCAACAAAACCAATATCTTTATTGCCGACTTACAAGTAGGTTATACTGTAAATCCTACTACAAATTTGCAATTTTTCGGTGGGGTTACCCTTCGTAATTTTGACCCGACAACTGAAACGGTTAAAATAAAAAAAGAGAATACTACTTGGTTTACTTTTGGCCTAAGAACCGATGTTTTCAATTGGTATTTTGATTTTTAGAACCCACCTTAATATGAAAACCCCTCCAAAAATGTAAGTTACATTTTACGGAGAGGTTTCATCACTCAACCAAAAATAATTTAATTATTCATCGTATAGACTTCATCTGTGGCCTCGGCATTTGAGCCGTTTTGCATTTTGCTTAACAAGGCATCTAATTTTTTGGCAATTTTTTTATCTATATTTTTGACAATCCGCTGTTTTTTAAAAACTACCCTTCTCTCTTTATCTAAAATAAGATGGATGGGGTACGTTTTAAACATACCGGTTTGATATTTGTTAAACAACTTCTCTGCTTCTTCTCCGGTGAGGTGTTGGTATTTAAAAACCGAGGAAGATGTTGCTATTTCTGTACTTATTCTATCTGTAATTGCGATAAACTGCACTTTTTTACCTTTGTACTTCTCAACAAGTTGATTTAGTATTTCGATTTCTTGGGGTTTGTTGGGATCCCAAATATTAATTACAATTATATAGTCTTTAAAAATATCTATAGACGCTGTTGTATTTGTCTCTATGTAAGAATCTTTATGAGCTGCCAACTTATCTTGGGCGGTCATATTCATAACAGAATACAGGTAGGCAATAGTTATCAGCAGTTTTGCTTTCATTAGTTTCGATTAAATAATTGACCAGTCGTCTTTTATATGTTAAAAAAATTAATTTAAAAACAGTTCTTTTACAAAAGATAAAAAATTATCTAGCGGTTCAGCACTTTGTTTTTCTTTCATCGTTATCAATGCCCCTTTGGCAGCATCTTCAATAAAATCAACCATACCAGCTACATCATAGGCAGCATTGATTTCTTTATTTTGTTGCGCTTCGAGAAACACATTGATTATGTATTGTTTTATGGTATTTTCTCGCATCAAAATTCTATTTCTAATCATTTCGCTATGGTCAGACATTTCATTTCCAAGATTACTTCCCATACACCCGTACTTACATTTCATCGTATCAATCATCAACCTATTTTTATATTCATAAAAGTTGATGAGGCGCTGTTTGGCCGAGAAATTTTTATGTTGTAAAATTTCAATTATCGGAGCAGCCATTTTGCCAAAATACCGGTCTATTGCTTTGGCCACAAAATCTTCTTTTGAGTCAAAATAAAAATAGAAGGAGCCTTTCGGAATTCCTGCTGCTTTAACAATATCATTTACACTTGTACCATTATAACCATTACACCACAAAGCCTCTATACCTTTGTCTAAAAGGTATTCTGCTTTTGCTTGATGCTTTCGTGTTTTTGGCATTCTATTCAATGAAAGTGCAAATATATGACCACTCGTCTATAAAAACAAATTTATCTTCAATTTAGTTACTTAAAAATGTTTAACATTTTAGTAATTCAATATATCCTCTATGCAATTTTACTTTGTTTTTAGTTTCAAAGGCCTTTAATATTCTTGAAATAACTACTCGGGTAGTACCAAGTTCTAAAGCCAATGCTTTATGCGAAAGTTTAACCTTATTAGTATGATGTATTCTACAATACTCATTTAAATAGTCCATCACCCTTTCATCTATTTTTTTAAATACTACTTTATTAAAAGAATCTAGTAATTCTTCATACCTATTTTTAAAGGCATCCATAACATACCTATTCCATGAAGGGTATTGCTTTTGCCATTTAGCAATATAGTGAGCAGGAATCAAAAGTAAATCGGTATCTTCTTCTGTAATTGCATAGGAAGCACTTTCGTTATTAAACAAACAGGCAGTAAGTGACATCATACAGGTTTCTTGAGGCAGTACATAATACAACAGAATCTCACGGTCTTCATTAGTCTGAAAAACACGAATTGAACCTTTAAGCACAATAGGCAGTACTTTTAAATACTGTCCTTGTCTTACTACTTCTTCTCCTTTTTTAAAGAATTGCACAGTACCCACTTTTTTTATCTCTTCTTTTAATTCGAGGTCTGTTACTTGTTTAAAATCGTTAAAATCACTATTTATAACTCTATCCATAATTCTAATTATGAACTCATTCAAACTTTTAGGATTGAAGCGAAAATTAGCAATTTTGTGGCCTATTGAAGGCTTTTTTTGGATGCATAGCTAGGCTATGGAGCTCAAAAAAGGCAAAAATAGGATAGAAAAGGGCCATTTTTTAGCCAATTGAAAAAGTTTAAATGAGTTCTATAAATAATTGCAACATTAATTTATCACAAAGTTAATTTTTTTATTTGGTTGAAAAATCAATATTTTTTTCAACTGTGTATCTTTTGATACCGTTTTGCAGCTATTTCTGTTTGCATCTTTGCCTCATAAATAATTAAACATATAAAAATTTATGAGTGCAAAAAATATTTTATCGGAAATGCAACAGGAATTCGTTGCAACACAAAATTTACTCGAAATCATTCCTGAAGACAGGTTAGATTTTAAACCTCATGAAAAAGCAATGACATTGGGGCAGCTTGCTTTTCATGTAGCCGAAAGCCCCGGAAGAAACTTATTATTCGCCAGAGATGGGCATGTTGAAGCTGCTGTAATTACAGAACATCCTATTCCTTCTTCTAAAAATAACATCTTAGAAGCTTTTAGAAAGAGTACTGCATTGGCAGAAACTATTTTAGATGATAGTAATACTGATTGGATATCTAATAATCAATGGGTATTAAAGGCATCGGGTAATTCAATTGCTGAAATGCCCGTAATAGTTTATATACGAACCTTTGTATTAAACCATTGGTATCATCACAGAGGTGAGTTAACCACCTATCTAAGAATGTTAAATGTAAAATTACCGTCAATATACGGTCCTACCGCAGACGTAAATCCGTTTGCATAATCAATTCGTACAATTTAAAATGAAATAAAATGAACAAAAAAAATCTATTTATTGTACTGGTAGTACTTTGTATTGCTTTTACATCAAATGCACAAAAGTCAATTTTTCCTAGAACCGCGGCAGCAGTGGTAGCTGGATTTTATAAGGAGCTAGACGAAAAACCTACAAATATGAGTCGTGAGGCCCATGCTTCAAAAGTATTTGATAAATATTTTACCAAATCGTATACTGAAATTACCGGTAATAAAGGTATGGTAGTTCAAAACTTTAAGGAGTTTAAAGCCTTTGTTACGGGTACATTGAAGCAGATGCCTAAATTGGATGTTGAATTGGAAGAGCTCATTGCTTCTGGAAATATGGTAACTGTAAAAATAAAACTCAGTGATAAGGCCTCAGGAATGGTTGTTAACTACCTTGCTTTATATTATGTTAAAAATGAAAAAATACAAAGTAGATATGCCTATAGTGATGGGGCATTTTAATTAAAAATTGAAAATTATGACAAAAGCATATTTAGAGATTATTTTAAAAGTTGATGATGAAAATAGAAATTCAGCAGCAGCCGTTTACACAAAATATAAGCAACCTTTTTTAGAACAAATTAGAGGTGCAAAGTCGAAAGAATTACTCATTAGAGATGAAGATGTACAAGTAATTCACGGCTTTGACACCCTTAAAAATGCAAAAGCATATTTGACAAACGATCTGTTTGTAAAAGATGTTTATGAGGGCTTATTGCCTTATATCGTGGGAAACCCTGATGTTAGAATTTATGATGTAGTTTAATAAAAAAGAGGTTTCTAACGAGTAATACGCATTGTCAATTTGAACCTTTGGTTGACAAATAAAATGATATCTTAATTACTCTTTAGACAGCCTCTTTTTCTTAATTTGATAAAAATGAAAAAAACAATACACCTTTTAATATTCTTACTTTTCTACTTGGGTTTTATTAATACAATAAATATCTCTGCTCAAAAAAGTAACGACCAAACTATAAAAAAAACAACCGTCACTTTTCCTTCGATGGATGGTATTTTGATTTCAGCAGATATTTATACAAATATTGAAAAAAGCAACAACTCATTTATATTACTTTGTCACCAAGCTGGTTTTAGCAGAGGAGAATATAATAAAACTGCCAAAATATTAGCAAATAATGGTTTTACTTGTGTGGCCATAGACCAACGATCGGGTAATAAGGCTAATGGCATTATAAACGAAACTGCCAAAAGAGCTAAAGAGCAAGGTTTATCTAGAAATTACATCAATGCAAAGCAAGATATTGAAGCCGCAATTGATTATGTTTATACGCTTAGCAATAACACTCCAATTATTATTGTTGGTAGTTCTTACTCAGCTTCACTGGTATTATTATTAGCAAAAAATAGTAAAAAAGTTAAGGCTGTAGCAGCTTTTAGCCCGGGAGAATATCTAAAAGGAATTAATATCAATTCATCGATTCAGGGTTTAAACAAGCCCGTTTTTGTAACTTCTACTAAAAATGAAATCAAAAAAACAGTAAAGTTACTTAAGGGCAATATTTCTAAGAACCTTACTCATTTTAAACCTTCTGTAAAGGGAATTCACGGCTCAAGATCACTCTGGAAAAGTACTACGGGTAACGAAAACTACTGGGATGCTTTTTTAGGGTTTTTAAACACTCTATAACAATCTGTGTGTAATTTTATAAAAGACTGCCTCGACACCGAGCGTGCGAAGTATTGAAGAAGAATTTCCTTTTTATTTCGACCCAAGCGATGAGGAATCAGACCCTTTTTGGCTATCGTCCTGCGATTAAAACAAACCTAATGATTAAGAATTTAAAATCAATAATAACTTATTTATTTGCATTACTTATACCCGCGTCATCTCTAGCACAAATCAAACAGGAATATAGTTCGTGGAACTCGGTTATTATTGATTCACAGATTAGTGAAAAGTTTTTTATAAAGAATGAGGTTCATTTTAGACGGACACATTTTTTAAGAGATTGGCAACAATTTTTAATTCGTCCTTCATTGCATTATAAATTCAATAAAAGTATTCGTTTTACTCTTGGGTATACATTTGTTAAAAATTATAGAAATACTGTTAACTTTAATGAAAATAATATCTGGGAGCAATTTGAATTAACACAAACTTCCTTTAATTCTAAGTTCAAACATCATTTCAGATTTGAACAAAGATTTATTCAACAGGTTATAGATACTACTAACATCGTTAGCGGTACTAAATTTAATATGCGGTTTAGGTATCGTTTTACTTGGATTATTCCTCTTTTTAAACTGACAGAATCAAAAAAAATAACGTTTACTTTTTTTGATGAAATTTGGCTAAATACTCAAAAAGGTATTGTACCTAGATCACTCAATCAAAATTGGTTTTACATAGGTTTAGGATTTCCAATATTTAAAAAAATGTCAATTGGAATAGGTTATATGAGTGTTTTTTCTCCTAAATTAAATAGTAATTTTACTAATAACAACTTAATACAAACTACATTAAAATATCATATTTAATAATCTTGTTACTTACTTTACTTCTTCTGATTGGTTATATTTAAATATACTTTGAACTCGTTTAAACTTTTTCAATTAGCTAAAAAATTGTCCTTTTGCACCCTATTTTTGTCTTTTTTTCCTTCCATAGCCCTGCTATGCAACTCAAAAAAGCCTTCAATAGGATAAAAAACTCCTAATTTTCGCTTCAATCCAAAAAGTTTAAACGAGTTCTTTATTTAAACCCGTATTATATATTAGAAAACCTATTCTTTTAGCCCATAGTCGTTACGCTATTTTTCCCTCATTCACCTTAGCCGTGCTATGCTTCTCTCAAGAAAAGCCCCATGGCCGTTCGTTGGGTTTAAACCCTTACTTCGACAAGCTCAGCACAGTGCATGACGATTCTCTAATATATAATACGGGTTAAAATTTAATTTTAATGAATTTTGTTTTACCAACAATAGCTGAATCACTCATTATATTGTTTTACTAATTCTAAAATATTTCCAAGCGCAAATTTTCTATTCTTAAGCATTTCAACTAATTTTCCGTTATCTTTAAAAAGAGTAATCATTATTTTTCTAAATCTATCTGACCTAATATATTTCAATTTACCATCCATTTCAATATAATAGTATGTTTCTTTTTTATCAATATAAGTATTTCCCATACTAGGTAAATAGAATTCATAAGTATACAATGAACCTTTATTTCCATTATATACTAATTTCAAAAATTGAGTAGTTTTTCCGGGAAAGCCAATACTCGGAATTCTTTTCTTATAAAAATACTCTGAATCTTTACGATAAGAAATAATTTTAGTAGGTCTTATTCGGTATTTAATACTACTTTTAGATAAAAAGTGATTTTTATCTTTAAATATACCAAAAATTGTATCTCTCTTTTGAGTAACAATAAAATCACTATAGTCTTTTTGTGAAAAAACAACTGAGGAGTATAATAAAAGAATAATTAAGTAACTTCTTTTCATCTGTTTAAAT
>Ga0256841_1000381_pt1 | contig 47222 bp, 37 predicted proteins | sample 356308metaG_FD_185971 | JGI IMG/M metagenome (GOLD analysis project Ga0256841, IMG submission 185971) | Hydrothermal vent microbial communities from Mid Atlantic Ridge, Atlantic Ocean - 356-308 | ecosystem: Environmental > Aquatic > Marine > Hydrothermal vents | place: Atlantic Ocean: Mid...
ACTTCATAGGGATCTTCAGGGTTATGAAAGGCTTCCCGGTAACCATCAGAACCCTTGATCCTCCTCTCCATGAATTCCTGCCCCACGAACCAAAGGCAATCGCGGAGCTTGCTGAAGAAATGGGAGTTCCTGAAGAAAAGATCATAAGCAAAATCAACAGCCTCCACGAAGCCAACCCAATGCTGGGGCATCGAGGTTGCCGCCTTGGGATCGTGTATCCGGAAATTACGGAAATGCAGGCAAGGGCAATAATTGAAGCGGCATGCACCGTAAAAAAGGAAGGCATTGAAGTTGAACCCGAAATCATGATTCCTCTCGTAGGCCACGTAGCAGAATTTGAAAACCAGTGGGAAGTTGTTGACAGGGTCGCAAAGGAAGTAATGGGCGAGATGGGCGTTGAAGTTAAATATAAGGTTGGAACCATGATTGAGGTGCCACGGGGTGCCCTCACCGCAGACAAGATCGCTCGATCCGCAGAATTTTTCTCTTTCGGCACCAACGATCTTACTCAAACGGTGTTCGGGATTAGCCGCGATGATTCAGGAGGATTCCTCTTCGCTTATCTTGATGCGGGCATATGGGAGCATGATCCCTTTGAGAAGCTGGATCAGGAAGGAGTCGGACAACTGATGGCTATTGGGGTTGAAAAGGGTAGAAGTACTCGACCTGATCTTAAGATCGGAATCTGTGGAGAACATGGAGGCGAACCGAGTTCGATTGACTTCTGCCACCGGGTCGGCCTTGACTATGTGAGTTGTTCACCGTTCAGAGTACCAATTGCCAGGTTGGCCGCTGCTCATGCAGCTCTAAAGGAAAAACAAAAATAATTATACGTAAAGGGGCGATCGCGGTCGCCCCTTTTCTGATTATCAAAAGCCGAATTGTTGGATTTCCACAAAGAGAGATAAGAAAAAATGGCTGGCATAAGACCGCGTAGAAGTATACTTTCGGTACCGGGGAATAACTCAAAAATGATAAAAAAAGCACTGGGACTCGGTGCTGACCAGGTTATGCTTGACCTGGAAGACAGCGTGCCAGTGGATGAGAAAGAAAATGCAAGAGAACTGGTTGTCTCATCCTTGATGGAAGAAAACTGGTTCAATAAGATAAAATCATACAGGATAAACGGGTTGGATACCCCCTATGCTTACAGGGATATCATTGATGTGGTAGAGAAAGCCGGAAACTACATAGATTCCATCATTGTCCCAAAGGTGAACAACCGCTGTGACATATACATGGTCAGTAAGTTACTTGATGAAGTGGAATCTCATGCGGGGGTTTCAAGGAGAATAAGGTTGGAAGCATCCATAGAAAGTGCGGAAGGCCTGGTAAACGCATATGAAATAGCTACTGCCACCGATCGTCTCGATACCCTCATATTCGGTATTTCAGATTACAGTGCTTCTGTTAATATGAAACATGTCGGGATAAGTTCTCATGGTGAACAGGAAGAGGCATATCCGGGCCATCGGTACCACTTTCCACTCAGCCGCATGATTATGGCAGCAAAGGCGGCGGAGCTTCTTGCCATTGATGCGCCTTATGGCAATTTTAAGGACTCAACAGGCTTACAAAATTCATGTAACATCGCAGCAGCCCTTGGGTGTGATGGAAAATGGGCAATACATCCCAATCAGATTGATATAATTAACATGACTTTTACACCGGATTTTGAAGAAGTTGAACAGGCAAAGAAAGTACTGGCCGCTTACGAAAAAGCAAAAAGAGAAAAACTCGGCGCAGTGGCCATTGACGGAAAGATGATTGACGGAGCTTCAATACGGAACGCTACCAGAATCTACCAGCAGGCAAAAGCTTTCGGTATAATACAGGATTAACCCAAACCCGCGGAAGCGCCACTTTCTTCTTGGTAACGCAATCCCGGTTCTCATCCAGTCTAGCTCGGGCAGCAAGCTCCAGAAAATTTACTTTAAACCAACAAATCCATGCTCTGAAAAAAGACTTGCTAGCTATTTTCGGTCCGCCGGAAAAAGGTTAACGAAGAAATGAAAAGTCTCGAGAAAGTACAAGCGCTGGAACCATGGGATTTTGAGAGCCTACCATATTGGAGCAAGGTACTCAGCGAACTGGGGCACGGGCTTATAATATTTGACGAAGATTACAAAATACTGGCCATAAATGAGCAGACAGCCTCTCTATGCGGCGACATAGTTGGGGAAGATTTCAGCACCATATTTAACGAAAAGCATCTATCTAATTCTCTTCCCGTAACCAAGAACCTCACAGATCATTTCCACGGTATTTATGAATTAACCAAGGAACCCCACACCAGATTCAAGGTACAAGGTTTCCCTTTTTTTGTTGGACAAAAGCTCGTTAAACTGGCAATCATTTCCCCTGTCCAAGTTGAGCAGGATATAGAAAACTTCAAGCTCGACCACTGGGAAAATCAGCTTCAAATTCTTTACGAAATATCCAGGGCCACACAGCTTTCACCAAAACTTAATGTAGTACTCCAGAGCGCTCTCAATGCCGTGATAGACACCTTCAAATTCAAAATGGGGGCGATATACATAATCGAAAAAGGAAGAGATGAAGATACGTGGGATTTGCTCCTCGCCGCCTATAAGGGCTTTGGCCAGGAACTGTATAACCACGTCAAGAGATTCAGCGTAGAATCCAAGCAACTAGAATCAATTAAAAAGACTTTCGCTCCCAGGTGGTTGGAAAGGAAACACATATATTTTCCCCTCCTCCGGCAAAGAATGCGCGAAACTGACATCAACGAGATCCTTTGCATTCCTCTCTTTAGCAAAAATACCCTTCTAGGTATTCTCTATCTCACCAACGATGATCCTATGAAGCTTAGTGCAGAACATATACCCTTCTTGATATCCCTGGGTCGCCAACTCGGTGTGGCCATCGATAATGCACAGCTCCTGGAATCAATAAGCCGAGCAAAAACAGAGCTAGAAATAAGCTTCGACGCGATACAACACAATATTTTCGTAATTGATTACAATTATTCAATCTACAGGGTAAATAGGGCTACAAGGAAGAAGTATGGTAGGTTGGAAGACATTATTGGTCGAAAATACTACCAGGTTATATATCAGGCGGAGGATCCACCGCCGAACTGTCCAATACTGCTTTGTTTTCTAACCGCAAAACCGGTGCAGGAAGAAGGAGAGCATCCCCGCTGGGGAGGCTATTACCAGTTCCATGCTTTTCCGGTTTTTTCAACCTCCGGGGAACTTGAACGTGTTGTTTATTATGAAAAAGACATAACAGAGGAACGGAAAATGGAAGAACGCCTCCGGCAAAGCGAGAGGCTAAAATCCCTCGGTACCCTCGCCACTGGCATTGCCCATGAAATCCGAAATCCCCTTGCCAGTATACATTTGAATATACAAATGTTATCAAGAGAACTTGAACTCAGCGAAGACCAGGCCCAGATGATGGAAGATATCCAGTTTGAAATCAAAAAGATAGACAAAATAGTGAAGCAGGTACTGGGATTCGCTAGGCCGGGAAAACCCGCTACCACCGAGAACGATTTGAACGAGATTGTTCGATATTGCTACAAACTAACAAGAACCCAGTTGAGAAAAAAAGGTATCCAGGTTAGCATCGAACTGGAAGATGAACTTCCCCCGATTCACTGTGATTTTGACCAGATCGCCCAGGTAGTGATGAATCTTATCATTAACGCCCTTGAAGCAATGCCTAACGGCGGTGAATTGGTCCTTAGAACTTTTGAAGAAAAGGAAAAACATCTCATAGGATTAATAATACAAGACAACGGCACCGGAATAAGACCCGAAGATCAAAACAGAATTTTCGATCCATTTTTCACTAGAAAAGCGCATGGAAGTGGTTTAGGCTTATATATATCACAGCAAATCATTGAAAAACACCAAGCTACCATGGACTTTGAGAGTAAACCCGGAGTAGGTACGAGATTTTACGTATATTTTAGTAAAATGCAGCAGGACGGAAAAAAAGCGGAAGACGGGGATGAGTAAGGATTCACAAAAACAGAAATACTCAATTTTAATAGTGGATGACGAAGATACCTTCCGGAAATCCGTTAACCGTTTCTTGAAAAAATATTACCACACCTTTGAAGCCCCGAATGGACGTAGTGCCTTAGAATTGGCGAGTACAATCAAGCCCGAACTCGTATTACTGGACATAGGACTTCCCGACATGTCCGGTCTTGATGTTTTGGGTAAGCTCAAGGAGTCCGATCATCCCCCTGCAGTTATAATGGTTACGGCATACGACCAGGTCAAAGATGTTGTCAATGCCATGAAGCTGGGGGCTTCCAATTACCTGGTGAAGCCGATAGACATTGACGAATTTGACGTTGCCATTAAAAATGCTCTGGAAACCATAAGCCTTAAAAAAGAGATAGAAGGACTAAAGGGACAACTGAAAAAGGCATACAAGCTAGACCGATTAATAGGGTCAAGCCCGGCGTTTATAGCGGCCCAGGAACTTGCCATCAAAAGTGCGGAAAGTGCAGACGCAAGCATACTCCTGCAGGGAGAAAGCGGTGTGGGAAAAGAACTTTTTGCCAGGTTAATACATTTCCACAGCCCCCGAGCTGCCAACCCTCTTCTGGCACTTAACTGTGCCGCTTTCGCAAGTGAGATCGTAGAAAGTGAACTATTCGGACACGAGCCAGGGTCATTTACCGGAGCACGACAGACAGGTAAAAAAGGGCTGCTCGAAGCTGCAAATGAAGGCTCCCTTTTTCTCGATGAGGTCGCTGATCTCGGCCATGATGTACAGGCTAAACTTCTTAGAGTACTGGAAGAAAAGGAGTTCTACCCGGTCGGAGGGACCAAAAAAAAACAGGTAGATGTCAGGTTCATCGCCGCATGCAACAGAGACCTCTGGCAAGAAGTGAAAAAAGGCAAATTTAGACCCGACCTTTATTTTAGGCTAGCTACCATAAAAATAGAACTCCCTCCCTTGAGAAAACGCCGCGAAGACATCTTGTCTCTGGCTCAATTCTTCATGGAAAAATTTAATAACAAATACGGAAAACACTTTAGGTATATATCGCCAGAAGCACAAGCGTTCCTGGAAAATTTCAACTGGCCCGGAAACGTTCGCCAGCTAAGAAATACTATTGAAAGAATAGTTCTACTGGAAGACGATGTCGTCATAAGAGCGAAACACTTGAATTTCTTACTGGACGACAATACGGGCGATTTCTCAGGTGCTAACCTCGCCATAGAGCCGGCGCCTGGTAGTTTTTCTTTCAGCTTACCTGAGAATGGCTTTTCCCTGGAAGAAGCAGAAAAAGCCATCATTTCCGAAGCCTACAAAAAATGCGGCTATAACAAGACCAAGACAGCTAGGTTCTTGAAAACGCCTCGCCATATTCTTACCTACCGGCTAAAGAAGTACGGGCTTTCATAACTAGTGCTTCCGTTATAGCTAATCGTCCTTATTGGGCCATGTCACTCCAGCGAACTTCCACTACGCTGTCCCTTCAGGGATGCGTACTTTTGGCTAGCAACTGTGGTTGTTAGGCTACCAGAGGGAGATATTGAATGATACTTGGTCCGACAATAATCAGGAAATGCTTGGAATGTTTTGATTTAATAGAAGAATTCACTATTTTGTCGGGTAATACGTTTGGCACGATTTTTTGGACCGATGGAAAAACACAAGTCCCCATGTTACCTGATCAACCCCGGTTTGTTAAGTGCCCACACTGTCAAGCTCTCGTATGGATTGATGAGCTGGAGGAAGTAGGGAAAGTTGAGCCAATCCTCGGAAATGAAATCTATAAAAACGCAAAATCTTATGATAACAACCGGGTAATGATGGCAGAAATCAAGAGAGAACTGGGTCAGTTTGAGGAGGCAGAAATTCTTCTAAGGAAGCCTTTTGCAAGTGAACTCCCGCAGGCTGTTTCTATTATCAGGGAATTAGTTCAAAGTCGAGAGTCTTTTGTTGCCGAAATGGAATTTAAAGATTAGCCAGATCCAAAAGCTCGAGTTTTCCAAATTGCGGTTAAAAGTTAATCAATATGTTACTAATATGGTGTTAAAAAATCTGTAATACCATAAATGGGTTGAAGTTAGGTGAAACTGTAAAGTTCAAAAAGATCAAGATCTTCAAACGACAAGCTTATGGATATAGGGACGTGGAATATTTTAAGCTTCGTCTTTACCATTTACATCAGCAGAGGTACACATTAACCGGATGAACCTTCTTTTTTCCTTGAGCAGTGCCCCAGTCAAATACTACGTATCCTTTCGGTTCTGGTGAAACAATACAAGGTTTCACTGGATAAAAATTTCACGGGGCAGGTGTCTGCTCAAGGAAAGAAACCTACCCTTCGGGCATGCTATTAAGTTCAGACACCTTGAGTTGTCACCCGAAACTTTGTGTCTTGTGTACGCCTCCTGCGATATGCTTGTTCTCCATTGCCCCTGGCTAGCCTGAAAGGGTGCAAGGCACTGTGGGCGGTATTGACTGGCCGTCCCCCAATATTTTCCTTCTTAGCGTTTTTCGCGTCTTGAGCGAAGCAAGCGGTTCATTTATGATGGACACTGGTAGTATAAGAACTATGACACGCTAAAACGTTACATGTTTATAAGGAAGTATTCTAAAAACTTCTTCGACAAACTTTGGAGTAAGCAAGGAAAAACGGTGGAATGCATTCTTTTGGACACCCCTAACAATTTCACCAATGTTTCTAGCAAGACAAATTAAGGGCTTGTAATTCGGAGTCACAACAAGAGCAGAAAACACTACTTGAGGCAAATTGGTCCCGGTTTGCTTATGGATCGCTAAATATCGCTTCAATTGCACCATAGAGTTTACCCGGGTAATTTACGTGGCTCAAAACTTTTCCATCAGACGATAGATGACATTTTTTAGTATAAGTACTTAGCTGGTTGTCATGAGGAATTAATGGTAGTGTTCGATGGGTGGATGACTTCCAGAGGAAATATTGCTTCTATCGACACGGCACGAGCAGGTTCATTTCATTACAACTTATTCTAGATACTTTGCCGAGGTGCTCGCAATCATTGATCCGAAGCATTTTACCGAGCTTGAGATTGCCACAAATGAGAGACTAGAGGCCACAGATAGGAGTGATAATCAGATAAAGGCTTGTGTGAGGATTCTCACCACGTGACATGGGGATATTTGCTTCAAGAATGCGAGTTGCATAAGCGTGTCGGAACACGTGGGATGAACATTTCTTTAAGCCAATACGTTTCAATGTGCGTTGTAAAACGCCTTGGACACCACTGTAACTTGCATGTTTCTTCGCAAACCTGGCATTTTTGCCAAAACTGTGACCCAGAGGTCATTTCCTCGCGTGTATCTGAATGAGGTTCCGATCGCAGAGAATATCCCTAACTTGGAGAGCTAATGCCCCCCTGAGACGAAGCCCAAAGGAGAATAACGTCAGGTAAAAGGGGCGGCTCTGCAAGGTGGGAAAAGCATAGATGCTCTTTCTTACTTCTCGGTCACTCAATATCGTCGGGAGTCTCTCTTCTCGTTCCCACTCTATCTTACTAAAAATGCTCCAAGACCAAACAAGGGTTCTCCTAAAAAAATGTTAGAATCTGGAGTAACTAATCTTTAAATAGTAGCGCTTCAGCCAAAATCACTTTCACAGCAAAGCCAGTATTGACGTAAATCCTCTTTGGTGATATCTTCAACAGGCTTGTTGTAGAAACGCTGCAGACGGAGAACCGATTTTGCATAAGTTTCAACGATCCTTTTTTCACAACCTACTAATTGGAGTTCTTCTTTAGAACAACTAAAAAACACTATTAACCTGCCGTAAAGCGGCCCTCCTAATCAAGGCGGTCCAGTGGACGGCAATTCCGATACGTTCCATTAGCACCAGTGAGCTTAGCTATATGAAAAATGGAAAAGGAGGTAGGAATGAGAAAGATCTATTCTATGATTGTAATGGTTACGACTCTGTTGTTTTGTGCGGGTGCCGTGATGGCCGGAACCGTTCTCGACGAACAATACGGGCCCGGTGGAACCAAGGTTGAACTTGTCAAGGCAAAGGTAAGAAATGGTGTTTTGACTCTTGCGATACGTTATATTCATCCAGCCGAAGTCATAGCCCTTGAAAAGGGAAAGAACCGAGGACAAATTAGCCCGTATCTGCATTCGAGAGAAATACCGATCAAGTTTAAAGTCAGTGACGTGTTCTACCTTGCCAATGGAAAGAGATATTATGTATTGAAAGACAAACAGGGGAACTGGCTGGCATCTCCGGTAGTTGGTGATTACATTGCCGAGCCGGTCAATAAAGAAATATTGAAAAAACACCTGAAAAAGGAAAAAATTCCCGCTCTTATTCTTGATGGACATCATCCTATAAAAATCCTCTGGTTCAAGTTTCCCGCACCGCCGGAGGGAACCGAGGAAATAGAGTTCCAGGTCCCGGAGGTCTCCCCGTTTGATGTGGAGATCAAGAAGTGAAAAAAACCCTTTGCACCATACTTATACCCTTGATAGCCTTTGTCTTCGGGCAAATCGTTGCGGCCGGGGAATGGAAATCTCCAGAAGATTTTAAAAAAGCCCAGGCGGAGGCGGAAGAGGCGCTTCAGCTAACTGGCCCGAACGGTCCAAGAAGTGTGGAGTTGGAGGCATCCAGCGTCGGCGTGGTCGAGAAGACGGAGCAGGTGACCGGCCTCAGGGAAAATGTGCACCGACAGAGTAACGATGTCGAAACGAATATCATTTCGGTGGATCAGGCGATGATCGATCTCGATGCAAAGGTGATCCGGCAGGCCATCGTTATCGACCTGGCCAGCGATGTGCTGTTCGATTTCGACAAATTCACCATCAAGCCAGAGGCCGCCGCCACCCTTGCCAAGGTTGCCGTCCTCATCCTGGAGAAGGCCAAAGGCAATGTGCTGATTGAAGGCCACACGGATGCCAAGGGTAGCGAGGCGTACAACCAGGTTTTGTCCGAGAAAAGGGCCGAAGCCGTAAAGAGGTGGCTGATAAAAGAACACGGCATTAAACCGGATATCTTGAAAACCAAAGGCTGGGGAGAACAAAAACCCATCGCGCCAAACACGAAGAGAGACGGGAGTGATAACCCCGAGGGTAGGGCCAAAAACAGGCGAGTGGTTATAACCATTACAGTGACAAAATAAAGTACATCAAACGGGTGGGCTTGACTGCCAACCCGCTTGCGCCTTTTGACTTCCACACTACCCGCAAGTGAGCCATGCCGATCTGCCTGCTGGGCAGCCTCTTACATGATATGTTCCATGACAAAAATTTCTATTTTGTCCTGCTACTACATTGCAATCCCCGGTCAAGATTTCTGTATATTCCACATGCACCAATGCTTTTATTTTTGAGACAGCGGGAGTTTTTTGACAAACTTGGACTAGTAATCAACAACCGATAGCTCGTTTCTTCTGTTCCACGATTCGATAAGGGTAGCAATGAAAAGTGCAGTTCTTTCCGGGAGCGTATTCTTTATCATGTATTCTTTTTCGGAGTGATCTAGGTCTCCCACGGGTCCGAGCCCATCAACCACCGGTAATCCCTCAGCGGCCATAAGGTTGGCGTCGGACACCCCGTTTCTGTAATCTTCCTGGATATCTATTCCAAGTTTCTTTCCTACCTCCTGAATCACCCCGTAAACTTTTTTGTTGCCTTCCGTACGAGGCATGGGTGGCCGTTCAGAGATTATTTCCAGTTTCCCACTAACTCCCCCCAGGAATGGTTTTTTTACAATGTCTTCTAATCTTGATAGGATTGATTCTCTCTGTTCTTCTCTCATATACCTTATGTCAATAAGCGCTTCCGCATCTCGGGCTACAACGTTCGGTCGTGTTCCACCCGACACTTTCCCTACATTGACTGATATCCCTTCACTTAACTGATTCAGTTTTTCTATTTTTATTATCTTGTGAGCCAATTCCAAAATAGCACTCGGTTTCCCAGTTGAAGCAAAGGCTGCGTGCCCAGCCCCACCCTTTACCTGTATCCTTAACCCAATTTTTCCCTTTCTGCCGGTAACCACGCTGTTGTCGAGCCCACCGCATTCCAGGACAAAGCCAAAAAGGCTTCGACGAGCCAGGTCCCTGATTATTTTTTGAGACCCCGGTGATCCTATTTCCTCATCCGAATTAAAGAGGAATTTTACCGGGATTACTTCGGAGAGTTCGAACTCGTGAAGTGCCTTTAGCGCAAACATACCCACGACGAGCCCTCCCTTCATGTCTATAACTCCAGGCCCATAAACTTTTTCATCGTCTTCCTTGAACCAGTTAAATGAGGTATCTTCTGGGTAGACCGTATCGGTATGCCCTGTTACAAGGATGGATCTGTCTTTGGAAACACAACCCTCGGTGGAAACCAGTAAGTGATTTCCCAGATTCTGCTCAGGTATCTCGCGAACAGGAAAGGCGAGATCCACAAAAAAGTCGGCTATCAGGTGAACAAGCTTGTCTATTCCACTCTTGTTATAGCTTCCGCTCTGGACAAGAACCATGTCTTTTAGCAGAGAAAACATTTGTTTCTCGTGCCTGACAACAAACTGTCCTATCTCCTGATAGCTGACCATATTCTATTTCGAGTACCTGGCAAAGGCATACTTTTGATTGGCGTATACTTCGGGATCGGCATCTGGGTAAGCGACTTCTTCACCCGACCACGGTTTTCTAAGGATTACATTACCATTTTCCTTCCTTACCACGTTTGTCCTGTGGAGTGGTATCTTCCCACCGGCAGTTGCGATGTACCTTGGTATCGCGTCTCCACTTATATTCCCGTACATGCTTTCAATTATGTCTTGACCCACATCTATCGGGACCCTGAGATGACTGAACTGAGGGTTTCTGAAGCTACAATTAAACACATAATATGGACGAATGTACGCCTCATGAATGGTCTCACAGAGCTTCCACATTTTTACCCGGGTATCATTGATACCTTTAAGCAAAACAGCTTGGTTCATAACGGCGCTAACACGCTTGGATATTTGCTTGAAGGCTTCCCTTGAGACCGGTGTAATCTCCTGTGCCGTGTTAACCTGGGTAACTACCCTGAGAGGCTTGATATCATTGCTTTCTTCCAGAATATCGAGGAGTTCATCATCAACCCTCATGGGAGAAGTAACCGGAATACGGGTACCGAGCCTTTTCATTCTAACATGATCAATTTTGTCTAGTTCCCCCAGGAGCCAGCGAATCATGTCATTAGGCAGAATAAAAGAATCTCCTCCAGTGATAAGTACATCACGGATAAGTGTGTCTTCTCTTATGTAATCCAGGGCTTCCTTGTAGGCGTCTCTTGAATAGATTCTGTCTTTTTTACCTATGTGAGCAATTCTAAGGCAGTGAGTACAGTACATTGCGCACATGTTAGTCGCCTTAATGGTGAGGACCCTCGGATAAAATTGGTCAATAAGCCTTGCAGGAGAGTGGTCTGCGGCAACGGGAGGTATTTCAATACCCGCATTATCGATCATCTCTCGTGTAGGAACAGATTGAACAAGAATGGGATCATTTATCTTCCCGGGCATAATAAGGCTAGCGTAATATGGGGTTAGTCTCATGCGGTAATGCCTGGTTACTTCTCTGATATCTTTGTACGCTTCATCGGGAAGTTCTACAGCTTTCATGAGTTCGTCGAGCGAGTTTATGGCAAACTTTAATTGTCCGGAGAAGGAATTCCAATCATCTTCACTCATCCCAAAAGCCTTTTTGATACGTCTGGCGTTTTCCTTTATTTTTTCCCATAACTCTATTCCACTGGGAGCCTCCACGTCTTTTTTCTCAACGTATTTCTTAACCCTCTCGTTTGCTTCCTCCACGATAGGCAGCGCCCGGCAAAGCCGTCCTCCAACCGTTACGTGGTGTTCGTCTATCCTTCTGTGCTTATCTGCAAGTTTAACCAGATCTTCAACGTCAAACCCAAGCTCTGCCGGCGTAATTCCATGGTCATCATGCATTGATTTCAGTTCTGAAAAAAATTCTATTATAGGTTTCGTGAGAGCCGCCTCGTTTGCCTTCTTAAAAAGGTCTTTAATTTTCCGTTCTTCATCTTCGCCCATTTTCTTCTTTTGGGCAGTCTTTTCAAACAGTAAATCTAGTAATTCCCTGGTAAATTGATCAAGGTTCACTTTTGGGGATTTAGTTCCTTTCATTTTGAATTACTCCTTCGACTGTACCTTTTAAAATGGATTTACCCTCCTCAAGGCTTGCCATCATGCTTTTTCTATCTTTTCCGACAGAGATGACACGTCCAACAAATGATCCCTTTTTAACAATAACATCTTTCCCAACGTGCTCAACAACAATATGTTGAGATTTTTTTTCGGGATCTTTAAGCAACCTTCTGAACATGTCTCTTTCACTTTGAGGTCTCACCAGCCGTCTAGCAGTTCTTACATCTTCTTCTGCCTTGAAATTATACGTTCCCCAGTGTATCTCCACGGGGTTTTCCTCCAGCTCCCGGCAGCCTTCGGGATAACAGCTCTTGGTAACTGCAGAGAATTCAATTTCGAGCAAATTGGGGCATCCCAGGGGCAGGCAACTTTCCAGGGTACAACACATTTCCATGGTGGTCCCCTGTTTGCGTGCATTCACTTCTACAAAAAAGGCCTTACCCGCATCGTCAATTATATAATCACAGCCAAAAATGCCACGGTATCCTGTTCTGGCCATTTCCTTCCCTACCCTTCTTGTAATTTCTTTCAATTCCTCCTGGAGGTCAGTAGGAAGAACAGACGGATACGTCGAACCTCTAAACTTGTTTACCTGTTCCATGCACTGATCCGCTACACACCCGATAAAGACGTCTCTTTCATTGGCCACAACCCCCAGCACAGTGGGATCGTGTTTGTGCGGGACAAACCTAGTGACAAGGTAAGGAGGTTTCCACGTCCCTAGCTTTTCAAGCATTTCTTCTTCCGATTTTGCAGTGAGGCTGAATGCGCCTGCGGCACTGTATTCGAGGCTTACAAAAACCCCCTCTTTCCATTCGTACCAGAGCTTTTTCGTAACTTCCAGAAGCTTCTCCTTTGTCTCACAGATGTAAAACGGGGGCAATGGTATAAGCCCTTGTAGTTTTTTGTACATGTAAAGTTTGCTATTCCACCGATCCGATAACCCCGGTTCCGGACCGATTAACTTCACCCCTGGTGTTTGTAAAATGGACATTTCAGGAAAGGTCTGAAACATGTGGATGTAGACTTCTTCCTGACAAGTGAGCAATTCGTGAATAGTGCTTCGAACAGCGTCATCTGAGGAGACAATTTCGGCGAATTTCCTTCCGGGGATTCTCACGTGAACCGTTTTCCCAAGTTTCCGGGTCAAGGTAGTAGCAGGTGGGTTTATAACCATTAGGTTGTCCAGGTAATATTCTTCCCAAACGTCTGGAACTACGGCGATATACCGAACCGGACGATCTTTTATTTTTTCCAAAGCTTCCCTGAGATATTCGTTGAGACAGTACCCCTTGATCTCACCAATATATAGAAAATAATAAATCTCTTTTTCGATCTTTACGTTGTTGAAAAATACATCATTCATATGTGTCTCAACCCCAAGTCAAGTGAAAGAGAAAAAGTTATAGATTTTAAAAAGGATCAGCTAAATAGTATAAAGAATTGGCCATTGTCAAACATAATAATCATGATAAAAGAAAAAGAGTCAAAGTAGCCAAGATTGAGGTTTACAAATACTTTTCTACACAAAATTGTTCGAAAAATCGCTTTTCCTTGATCACTAAAATTCCTTGATTATACTAGGATATCCACGTGTTTTTTGCCTTGACAATGAATTAGATCTCATTTAATGTAAGTGCCACTATGTGAAATATTTTTTTTACTTAACTAAAGGCCGGACAACATGTGGCAGTGAATATCTGGATCCAATCTCATATGCAAACCGATTCTTTGTTTGGCTTGGATTTTACATAAGCTGGTGTGTATTGACCCTCGTACAGGTGAACCGATTCTCAACTGAAAACGGTTCTCGCTACGCTTTTTGCAAATAACCCCCTTGAGCTTTGTGCGGGTTTAAAAAGAGAAAAGGGAGGAGGTGGAAAGCTTCGCCGTTTAGCGATTGTTAGGTTCTTACTGGATTGTTAATGTTTACAAAACTAATTAGTGGAGGAGAAAAGTATGGCTAAGTATGATCCGACAAAAATGGCAGATTGGCAGATTGCTGATGAAGCAGAAAAGAACATGCCCACTCCCTGGGAATGGCAGGAGAGACTCGGACTGGAAAAAGATGAAATCATTCCTATGGGTAGACTGTGCAAACTCGACTTCATGAAGATTATTGACCGCCTGAAAGATAAACCGGATGGCAAGTATATCGAAGTTACAGCGATCACACCCACACCACTGGGAGAAGGTAAGACCACAACATCAATGGGACTGATTGAAGGTTTAGGCAAGCGTGGCAAAAACGTAGGTGGCTGTGTCCGTCAGCCATCCGGCGGTCCTACAATGAATATTAAGGGTACCGCTGCCGGTGGAGGCATCTCCCTTCTAATACCGATGACAGAATTTTCCATGGGTCTTACAGGAGACATCAACGACATTATGAACGCTCACAATCTTGCTATGGTGGCTCTAACCGCCAGGATGCAACATGAGCGGAACTACGATGACGAACAGTTGGAAAGATTAACCAAGATGCGCCGTCTGAACATCGATCCTACCCGCGTTGAAATGGGTTGGATTATAGATTTTTGTGCACAAGCCTTAAGAAACATAGTAATTGGTTTGGGCGGTCGTTACGATGGCTTTACAATGCAGTCCAAGTTTGGTATTGCCGTATCATCTGAGTTGATGGCAATTCTGTCAATAGTTAGAGATCTTCCCGATTTGAAGGAAAGGCTTAATAATATTACGGTTGCTTTTGACAAGAAGGGAAATCCCGTTACAACAAGGGACCTCGAAGTCGGAAATGCAATGACAGCATGGATGAGAAACACCATCAACCCGACCCTGTGTTGCACGGTAGAATACCAGCCTTGCATGGTTCACGCCGGTCCGTTCGCAAACATTGCTGTTGGCCAGTCTTCAATTATCGGCGATCGAATTGGTCTCAAATTGTTTGACTATCACGTAACGGAAAGCGGCTTCGGTGCTGATATAGGTTTTGAGAAATTCTGGAACGTAAAATGCCGCTTTAGTGGTCTTAAACCCCATGTTTCGGTATTGACTACCACGATTAGGGCGCTTAAGATGCACGGCGGAGGACCAAAAGTTGTTGCAGGCTTGCCGCTGCCGGATGAATACAGCAAGGAAAATCTGGAGCTCTTAGAAAAAGGGCTAGCAAATATGATCCACCACATAAATATAATCAGGAAGGCTGGAATCAATCCGGTTGTTTGCGTGAACAGATTCCATACAGATACCGACGCAGAAGTAGCGCTTGTGAAGAAAGCAGCAGAAGAAGCTGGCGCAAGAGCCGCAGAATCGAATCATTGGCGATATGGTGGAGAAGGCGCTCTTGAGCTGGCAGACGCCGTCATGGATGCCTGCGAAGAAGAAAATGAGTTCAAGTTTCTCTACCCATTAGAAATGAAATTAAGAGACAGGGTTGAAAAAATTGCCAAAGAGGTTTATGGTGCAGATGGAGTAACCTGGACACCTGAGGCGGAAGCCAAAGCTAAGATGCTGGAATCTGATCCTAAATATGATGACTTCGCTACAATGATGGTAAAAACTCACCTGAGTTTAACTCACGACCCAGCACTCAAAGGTGTACCGAAAGGCTGGACGCTGCCCATTAGAGACATTTTGATCTTCTCCGGTGCCAAGTTCTTGTGCCCATGCGCTGGTACCATCAGCTTGATGCCAGGTACGTGCTCCAACCCGGCTTTCCGTCGCGTAGATGTTGACGTAAAAACCGGTAAGGTTATAGGATTGTTCTAAACGAAAAATTCGCACGTAGATATAAGCATTTAAATAATAAAACCTGCTAAGGCGGGACAGCCCGGTCCCGCCTATAGGACAAGGGTTTTACCTATAGGCAGGGCTGAGGCTCTGCCTTACTTTTTTGAAAGGAGGACAAAATGGCTGCCAAGTTAATTAAAGGAGCCGAAGTGGCCAAGGAGATTCGTGCGGAACTCAAAGAAGAAGTGGCCAGGCTCAAAGAAAAATACGACGTTGTACCGGGTCTGGTAACTATACTTGTGGGTGAAAATCCCGCATCACAGAGCTACGTTAGAGCTAAACAAAAAACTGCCCACGAACTGGGATTCTATTCTGTACAGGACAACCAACCTGAAGACATTTCCGAGGAAACCTTACTCGGTCTTATTGATAAGTACAACAAGGATCCGAAGATACACGGAATCCTTGTTCAGTTACCACTCCCCAAGCACATAGACGAAACCAAGATTCTCTATGCGATCGATCCTGACAAAGACGTTGATGGCTTTCATCCAGTAAACGTTGGGAAACTGATGATCGGTGAAGCCAATTACCTACCGTGTACTCCTTTTGGCATTCAGGAACTGCTTATTCGCTCCGGTACTCAGGTAGAAGGAGCCGAGGCAGTTGTGGTGGGAAGATCTAACATTGTTGGGAAACCCATTGCAATGATGCTCGTTCAAAAGGGTCCGGGCGCCAATGCAACGGTAACCATATGTCACACGAGGACCAAGGATATTGCATTTCATACCAAGAGAGCAGATATTCTGATTGTTGCTGCAGGTGTGCCGGAGTATATTAAGGGAGATATGATTAAACCTGGAGCCGTTGTTATAGATGTGGGAGTAAACGAAGTTGGAAGAACTCCCGAAGGAAAAAGAATACTAAAGGGCGACGTGGCTTTTGACGAGGCCAAGGAAGTAGCAAGCGCCATCACACCGGTACCAGGGGGTGTGGGGCCTATGACTATCACGATGCTCATGAAAAATACGGTTAAGGCTTGCAAAGTTCTCAACAATATTACAGACTAGTAGTTCTCGGGGATACCTTACCGGTATCCCCAAAACCAGAACCCTGGGAAAGACAGTGCCACGCTGTCCATTTTAGAATCTAAAGAAGGTCTTATCAGTACGCAGTGAATAAACCTCACATAATGGGGAAGAAAAATGTCAGAGAAGAAATATAACGGTTCTGTTTTGGTGCTGGGCGGCGGAGTTGCCGGAATTCACGCAGCTCTCCAACTTGCTGAAGAAGGTCACCACGTTTACCTTGTTGAAAAAAAATCTTCTATAGGCGGTATGATGCCGGAACTTTCTCGAACATTTGGCGAGTGTTTTTGCTGTAAGATTTACTCCCAGGCGTATAGTTGCCTATGGAACCCCAACATCGAAATCCTGAACCTTGCCGAAGTCGAATCCGTAACCGGAAAGTTTGGTAACTTTACAGTGACAGTCAATCAGAAGCCGAGCTTTGTCAACGGGGACAAATGCAACGCGTGTGGCAAATGCACATCCGTATGTCCGGTAGACATCGAAGACGAAAAAGACTTCCAGCGTGAAGAAAGGAAAGCGATATACCTTGAACATCCTTTTGCCGTCCCTCCTACGTATGTGGTTGACCCGGAAAGTTGCTTGTTTCTGAAAGATGGTTCTTGCGGAGACTGTGTTAAAGAATGTCCCACTGGTGCAATAAATTTAAAAGCTAAAGCGAGTAAAAAGAAGCTTAAAGTTGGCGCTATAGTTTTCGCACCCGGATTCAAGCTCTTTGATGCAAACAGAAACGAGATTTTCGGCTATCACTTGCCAAACGTAATCACGGGAAAAGAATTTGAAAGAATGGCTAGCCCCCTCGGTAATACTCAAGGCCAGGTGGTCAGACCCTCAGACAAGGAGGTACCTAAAAAGGTTGCGTGGGTCCTATGTGTTGGCTCGAGAGACATAAACAAGAGCGATAACCCTCACTGTTCTTCTGTTTGCTGCATGTATAGCCTAAAAGAAGCTTATGAAATGAAACAGAAACTCGGTGATGAATTCGAAGCAACCATTTTTTACATGGATATACGAGCCTTTGGTAAGGGCTGGGAGGAGTACTATAACAAAGCCAGGGAAGCAGGCATAAACTTTGTCAGGTGCAGGATTCATACTGTAACACCCATTAAAAACGATAATCTGGAAATCACTTATTTAGATGGAAACGGTAATTTACAGAAAGGCGAGTTTGATCTTGTTGTTCTTGCAACCGGGATGGAAGCTCATGAAGAGTGCGCTCAGCTTGCCGGAAAACTGAAAATAGATTTAGCTTCCGGGCAATTTATAGATACATCTTCATTTTCACCCACAGCCACGTCTGTACCCGGCATCTACGTTTCGGGTGTATTTCAAGCCCCGAAAGACATTTACGATTCTATAACCGATGCTAGGGCAGCGGCAAGTAGCATATCACGGATTTTACCCGCAGAGAGTGAAGTTGAAAAAGAAGCAAAAGTAGATACCGAAAAAGAAGCAAAAGTAGGTGTTTTCTTCATGAGTTTCCCATGGCAAGCTGCGTCTGAAAAGGATTTAAAGAAAATCGGTGATTATGCTAAAGGCCTTCCAAACGTAAAGGCTGTACTTACCGATACTTCCAAGCTTTCGCCGAGCAGGTTTTTGGAAACCATAAAAGAGTACACCCAGAAAAAGGAAATTAACCGGATTGTTCTTGCGAGTGCCTTTCCGCAAGTGCATGAAAATGCAGTGAAATCGGCGATGTCCTCTGTAGGATTGAGTCCGCAAATGCTAGAAGTTGTAGATCTTAGGGACATCAGCAACTGTGCCACAGAAAAATATGACGAAGAACAAATCGGCAAGATTGAAGACCTGCTCCGCATGGGTGTTACTAAAGCTAACCTTTTGGAGCCCCAGGAGTTGTATTCTGTACCAGTTAACAAGGCGGCACTTGTGATTGGTGGTGGAGTTGCCGGAATGGTGGCATCCTTGAGTCTTGCGGACAGGGGTTTCGAAGTTTTCATCGTAGAGAAAAGCGACAAGCTTGGAGGCAACGCACTCTCACTCAATAGCACCTGGAAAGGGGAAGATGTCCAGGCTTACCTTAAGGATCTTATATCAAAGGTGGAACAAAATGAGAAAATCTCCCTTTTCCTGGAAAGTGAAATTAAGACCGTGAGAGGATCTGCGGGAAATTTTGAAAGCGTAATTTCAAAGAAAGATGGTAGCAGTGAAACGCTTAACTACGGTGTGGCAATAATCGCTACCGGCGCCAGGGAATACAAACCGTCTGAATACCTTTATGGCGAAAACGAAAAAGTAGTCACTTTGTTAGAACTCGACGAAAAACTGAGAAATGATGAAGATGCATTTAAAAAACTTCAATGCGTTGTTTTCATTCAGTGTGTGGGTTCTAGGGAGCCGTCAAGACCATACTGTAGCAGGGTGTGTTGCACACACAGCGTGGAAAATGCCTTGAAACTAAAGGAATTGAACCCGGATATAGATATATTTGTTTTATACCGACAAATGAGAACATACGGTCTTCGTGAACAGATTCTGCTAGACGCAAGGCATCAGAAGGTTCGATTCATACAATATAACCTGGACGAGAAACCTACTGTGAATAGCGAGGGTGATAAAATAAAACTCGTAGTAAAAGATCCTATAATCGGTAAGAAAGTTGAAATTGACCCTGACCTCCTGGTACTTGCTTCTGCCATTGAACCCAATGATAATTCCGCTTTAAGCAAGTTATTCCATGTGCCTTTAAATTCAGACGGTTTCTTCCAAGAAACCAAGGATGAAGGATTGCGCTTCGCCGGGTCCAGGGTTGATGGCGTATTTTTCTGCGGGCTTTCTCACTATCCCAAGTCGATCGATGAAACGATTGCCCAGGCTGAAGCAGTAGCGGGACAGGCAGCATCACTCTTGAGAAAACAATCCTACCGAGTTGAGCGACAAATCGCCGTTGTTAACCCCGATTTCTGTGCCGTGTGTTGTACCTGCGTCCGGACGTGCCCGTACGAGGTGCCTTACATTGGCGAAGACGCATATTCGGTGATTGATCCTGCCAGATGCATGGGATGCGGAGCCTGTGTCACCGAGTGCCCCGGAAAAGCCATAACACTTCAAAATTTTACCGATCAACAATTGCTGAGCGAAATAGATGCGCTTTTATCGGCCTGAGTGGTGGATAAATATTGAGGAGGACGTAAATGCCAGACTTTGAACCCAAGATTATACTTTTTTATTGCCAGTTTTGCCCGGACAAGGGAATCAATTCTGCCTGTGCATCGAATATTAGTATGCCTTCAAATTTCAGGAAAATAAGAATCCCCTGTACCGGAACCGTGGATATTCTTCACCTCATGCATGCTCTTGAAGCAGGTGCCGACGGAGTCTTTGTACTTGCATGCAAAGAGGGAGATTGCCATAACGAGACCGGGAATATAAAAGCTCAAAAACGCATCACTTATGTTAGAAAGCTAATGGAAGACATCGGTCTCGAACCGGAGAGAGTGGGAATCTATTATTTTAACTCCTCCCAGGGGCCGAGTCTAAAGAATATCACCCAGGAAATACTCGAAAAAATAAGTGAACTGGGGCCAAGTCCTCTGGGACTATCCGAAGCGGCATAAAAATTTAAACAAAAAGAGTGCATTTATTGCAAAATGTCGCTATTATGGCGTGGCAGTGCAAGCAGGTTAAAAGTCGTTTTTAGTTGACATCAAGAGGAGGAGAAAGGCAATGATTGTAGCGGAAAGAAAACCCATCAAAGAAATCTTGGCCATGGTTGCCGATTTCAAGAAAATTCTTTTGGTGGGTTGCAAAGGGTGTGTCACCGTTTGTAATGCGGGAGGCACGAAAGAGGTTGGTATTCTTGCTTCTGCGCTCAAGATTGCCCGCAAGAAGGAAGGAAATCCCATCGAAATTGACGAGATGACTCTTGAGAGACAGTGTGACCCCGAATACATAGACCAGCTAGAGGAACCTCTTAAAAACAACAACTACGATGCAGTGTTGTCTATGGCATGTAGCGTGGGGCCTCAATTTATCGCCCGTAGGTATGACAATATCCTGGTTTATCCCACGCTAAATACTTGCTTCATGGGTGGTGCCCTTGAGCACGGAGTCTGGGCGGAATTCTGCCAAGGTTGTGGTAACTGTATCATTCATCATTTTGGGGGATTATGCCCCATTGCTCGATGTTCCAAGAGCCTTATGAACGGTCCCTGCGGTGGGTCTGCTGGCGGAAAATGCGAAGTGAGCCCGGACATAGACTGCGTGTGGCACTTGATCTATGATAGGATGAAACAATTGGGAAAACTCGACCAATTGAGAGAAATATTTCCAATTAAGGATTGGTCAACAAGCCGGGACGGCGGACCGCGGAAGATAGTAAGGGAGGATTTGAAGAAATGAAAGCTGGAAGCAGATTAGAAAAAATCTTGGAAGCCGGTCACTTTGCTGTCACAGGGGAGTTGGGACCTCCGAGGGGCGCAGATGCTGAAGTAATAAAGAAAAAGGCTGAGCACCTGAGGAATAAGGTCGATTCCATAAATGTTACCGACAACCAGACCTCTGTTGTTCGAATGTGCAGCATGGCTGTTTGTAAAATCTTGATCGAGATGGGATTAGAGCCGAATCTGCAGATGGTCTGCCGTGATAGAAATCGAATAGCCATTCAAAGTGACCTGCTTGGGGCATATGCGTTGGGTATCAGGAACGTTTTGTGCCTATCCGGAGATCATAACAAGTTCGGTGATCATCCTCAATGCAAGAACGTGTTCGACCTTGATTCCATGCAACTAATTGCTACAGTTAAGAGGATGAGGGACGAGGGGAAACTCCTGAGTGACCAGGAACTGGAAGGCGGTGTAAAATTTTTCATTGGTGCCGCTGCAAACCCTTTCGGTGATCCGTTTGAGTTCAGGGTAACCAGGCTTGCGAAGAAAATTGAAGCAGGCGTTGATTTTATTCAAACCCAGTGTATTTACAACATGGAGAAATTTAAAACATGGCTCGACCAGGCCAATGATGAAGGACTGACAGAAAAATGTTACATCTTGGCTGGTGTTACACCTCTAAAATCAGTCGGAATGGCTAGATACATGCAAAAATTTGTCCCCGGGCTTGACGTTCCTGAAGAATACATAACAAGACTCAAAGGGGTGGAAAAGAAAAAGCAGGCCGCAGAAGGCATCAAGATTTGCGTAGAACAAATTGAACAATTAAGGGAAATGAAAGGTGTTGCGGGGGTTCACCTGATGGCCATCGAATGGGAACACAAAGTTCCTGAAATAACGGAAGCGGCAAAACTGCTTCCGAGACCTGAAGTCGACTAATATCACACTTCTATCAAATTGGTGGGCATTTATTTATCTGATGTAATTAGCTAAGGCAGCGAAGCCGCAACCAAAAGTCAGGATAAAGATTGATGGTTTGGTAAAAAGTCCTAAAAACCGGTCATTGCGATTTCGCAGGAAGTGGGTGCGGGGTCGCAATGACAAAACAGGAGATTTTTTGCGATACTGTCAGGATTAAGACACGCTAAAGCATTGCATGTTCATAAGGAAGTATTCTAAGAAGGAGGCTTGGAAGCCTCCTTTTTCGATTGTTTATTATTTCTTGCACCCTTCCGTCAGACACCAGGCCAGGAATCCAATGGCAATGCCAATGGCAATCGCCGCACCCAAAGCGAACTTAATTTCATGCCCCGTATTGATAACTGTCCCCGGTACGTATTGCATAGACTTCGATTCATACATCTTGTACTTGATGGGGTTTCCCTTGCACGTGACTACTCTTGGTTTTTTCCCATCGGTGTAGATGTAGAACATCCCTCTTTGCTTAGTTTTTTCGGAATAATACTCCACAACGTATTCCTTTTTCCCTTCAAGCGGTTTCATGTGGAGTACGTAAGATTCTCCCTTATACTTAAAAGTAGTAGTATTTCCATCCCTCGGTACCCTGTTAACCGCACATACCGCAACCTGAACGAAGAAAAAGATGAAGCAGACGGTGAAAATAAAACCCTTTTTAACCATAGTCGTCCCTCCTTTTCTTGGTTAAGTTAAGACCAGACAGACCAATATTTTGGTCAACTAGGTTAAAATGCTGTTCCTCTAAATTTCAGGGCAAGGTTTATTTACTGGGATCCCCACTGAGCAACAAAATATACAATTACTGCAACGATAGCTGCGCTACCCAGCGCTACCCAAACCCACATCGGGATAGAGAAGCGTGAGGGGCCTTTTCTTGGTTCTGGCCTAGGTATTGACGGGGGAGGCGTGGGTGTCTTTTTCCTCCTTGATGGCTTTACCGGAGGCACAGGTGCTTTGGGAGGTACTGGCTGCCGAACTGGCTGCGGTGCCGGAGGCGGCTGGTAAGAAGGTTGAACCGGGGGAGCCTGTGCCGGTTGAGGTGTTTGAATCGGGGGCTGCTGTGGCGTAACTAGCTTTTGAGACAACTTTCCATCCCCCATGTATTCAAATACGGTTCCACCGCGAACCAGGGTTATACGATCTCCGTATCTCAAGACAGTCGGGTTTATGAGGGGCCTATCATTTAGGAGAGCCCGAGCTTCCCCGCTCAAATCCTTTATCCAGTAATGACCATTTTGGTAAAAAACTTCCACATGAAAGGCTGCAATCCCCGGCTCCTGAAGAATAAAATCGCATCGCTGGTCAGACCCAATTTTTAGCGATCCTTGCTTAAAAGTGTGGATACTTGGTCCGTATTGCACAGTGAACGCCACAACACCGGGAGTATCAACTGGCGTCCTAGGTGCCGGAGCAGGCTTCTCTGGTGTAACTCGAGCTATATCTGGCGGGCGGTCGAGGGTCTGCTCGGTTTCCACTTCTGCTTCTTTAACCATGGTAAGAAAACTCACCTTGGGGCCTTCCTCCGAGAATATAATAACATCACCGTTTTTAAGGTAAGTTTCCTCTATGGCTTCGCCACGGATAAAAGTGCCGTTTGTGCTGAAGTCGATTATTTTAAACCGGTTTCCCTCTCTTCTGATTTCTGCGTGTTTTCTGGAAATAACGTTCATGTCTTTAGGGAAAGCCAGATGGCACTTAGGATCTCGACCAATCGTTATCACCTCGTCGGAGAATTCGTCGATTCGTCCTTTGAAAGGACCATCAATATGGACCAACTGAACTACGATATTCGGTACCTTCATTTTCTTTCAGACCTTTTCAGATGGTTCATTTTTTTAAAGCTTCGAATATATACGCCAGTCCCGTCAGCATGGGCACGAGGACAGCGATTGCAAATATACGCTCCCTGGGGACAAAAATTGTAACAAGTATTACGGAGAAAATAAAGGCTAAAGACAGACGGATAAGCAACACTTTCACATTAATTTTCAACGCAGTCCTATTTTCTAGCTTTTCTCGTTTTTACGCGCTTCCTCTGGACCCAGTCTTCGTAGAGAATCAGAATAGGACTCGCAACGTAGATAGAAGAGTAGGTACCAACAACTACCCCCACTAATAATGCAAAGGCAAAGTCGTGTATAACACTACCACCTAAAATGAATAAACACAAGATCACGATAAGAGTAGTCCCCGAAGTTAAAAGGGTTCTGCTAAGAGTTTGATTTACACTTTTATTGATAAGATCGTCGAGCCTCTCCCGCCTACTTTTTCGTAGATTTTCACGGATCCTATCAAAAACGATGATTGTATCATTCAGGGAATAACCGACAATTGTCAATAGTGCAGCCACCACCGCCAGCGTTATTTCCTTGTTGGTTATGGAAAATGCTCCCACGGTAATGGCAACATCATGAATGAGGGCCACCACAGCAGCAAGGGCATAACTCAGTTTCAGATACCAACAGAAAACAAGCGTAATTAGCAGGGCACCAAGAATGAGAATCGGCATGCTCAGGCCAACGATAGTGAGGATATAAACTCCTGCAATGAGCGCAAGTGCCAGAGAAATGCTAAGTCCCCACTTCATTTCAAATCGTCCGGAGATATAAATCGCAATAAAGAGAAGCGAATAATATATTGCCAAAAGGGCCTTCTGCCGAAGATCTTTTCCCACCTTCGGTCCTACCATCTCAACTCGGAGTACCTCAACATTTCCCTTCCCAAATTTCTTTTCCAACGCATCCTTAACTTTCTTGCTTAGCGTTTGTAGTTTTGTCTCTGTTAATTCACTTCTAACCAGGAATTCGTTTTTGTCGCCTCCGCCGAGCCTTTGAATGGTTATCCCCTGCATGTGAAGCTCTTTAAGACCATTCCTTATCTCCTTCTCACCAGCCGGAACTTTGAACTTCAACTGCAAAAGGGTACCACCGGAGAAATCTACACCATACCTAGGTCCCCCGTGCATGACGAGTGATATCACCCCCGCAATTATCAATAGCAGGGAAAAACTAAAAGCGAACTTGCGCTTACCGATAAAATCTATGTTAACGTCAGGTCGAATCAATTCCATTTTTTTATCCCCTGATACACTATTTTATTTCTCGAATCATATGCTTACATTTCTAATTCTTCTTTTCTGCAGCAAATAATCATAAACCAACCTGGTAAAAACGATAGCGGTAAACATGCTGGCAATAATTCCCAAGCTCAACGTGACCGCAAATCCACGAATCGGTCCCGTACCAAACTGGAATAGAACCACCGCTGCGATCAGGGTGGTGACATTGGCGTCCACGATCGTCAAAGTTGCCCGGCTGTATCCATGATCGATTGCTGCACGGGGAGTTTTCCCAAGCCTCAATTCTTCCCGTATCCTTTCAAATATAAGCACATTTGCATCGACAGCCATACCAATGGTCAAAATTATACCTGCAATACCCGGAAGCGTAAGTGTGGCTCTTAACGCTGCCAGGCCGGCCATGATGATAATGATATTCAAAACAAGCGCCACATCGGCAAGCACACCAGAAAGCTTGTAGTAGATTCCCATGAAAAGAACCACCAGTAGCCCGCCAATAGCCATTGACCTTAGTCCGCTCCTGATAGAATCGTAACCTAAAGACGGTCCAACGGTCCTTTCTTCAAGGATCTTTACAGGCGCCGGTAAGGAACCTGCTCTCAGAACTATTGCCAGGTCGCGAGCTTCATCCATGGAAAAAGAACCCGTTATACTAGCCCTTCCACCGGAAATTTTCTCCTGGATTACAGGCGCCGAATAAACAATCCCATCCAGCACGATGGCAAGTCTTTTTTTAACATTCTCGGCGGTTATCCTCTCGAAGATTCTGGCACCCTCAGGGCTAAAAGTCAGGGCTACATACGGTGTGTTGTAGCGGTTATCAATTCGAACCCTCGCATCCGTTACATATTCTCCCGTCAAAAGAGTATGATCTTTTAGAACAATCTTTGTCTCGTGAACTTCACCCGTCATCCTGTCAACGGTTCTCATCGGGTATATTTTGTCTCCGGGGGGAAGTTCACCCTTGAGAGCCCTGTCGAGGCTCACGGAATCGTCCACAAGCTTAAATTCAAGTACCGCGGTTTTCCCGATGAGATCAATGGCCCTCTGCGGGTCTTTGATTCCGGGTAGCTGGATAAGTATCCTATCTTCTCCCTGGGGTCTGATATCAGGTTCACTTACTCCGAACTGATCGATCCTGTTCCTTATGGTCTCAAGCGCCTGACTCACAGCCATTTTCTTGATTCTTTCGACTTCTTTTGGCTTAAGCACCAGCTGGTAAAACAACTTTCCGTTTTTAAGCTCAGGCGTCTTTATTTCCATGAACGGAAGTTCATTCTTAACTATCTTCTCAAACTTGGGGCGTTCGCTAGGCCGTGTTAGTTCCACCGCTATTCTGTCCGTACCTTCTCGGGTTAGCTTAAGAAAATGAACACCCTTCCTTCGCAGTACTCTTTTGAGTTCATGTACCTGGCGTTCAACGGAACTCTCAACCGCTTTATCCGCCTGTACTTCAAGAACAAGATGCATTCCGCCCTGCAGATCAAGCCCTAGGTGCACCTTGTCCGTTGGAAGGTATTTAGACCACCAAGGTGGAAGCTTGGCTGTCAGGGTTGGCGTTAAGAATATGACAGATAAAACAACAACACTTATTACAAGCAGAATTCGCCACTTTAAATTCTTCAACAGTACTCACTCCTTATAACTTCCATTCAGTTCATAACATTGCTGCCGCCTATGAACCTACTAGGACTGTGCCCGTTCACGTACAAGTCCAGCGATGTATCCCCTGTGGACCTTAACTTTTACCTTGTCCCTGTTTTTGCCTACTTCGGCAATTTCGAGGGTAACAACAGTATCTGTAAGGTTGGTAATTTTGCCTTGAAGACCACCCTGGGTGATGACAAGATCATCTTTTTTCAGGTTTGCCAGCATCTGGCGATGTTCTTTCTGTTTTTTTTGTTGAGGCCTAATAAGAAGAAAATAAAATATAGCAAACATTAAGATAATGGGTATGAAAGCACCGAAACCACCCGCTTGACCCGCACCTTGTCCTCCAGCTCCCATCGCATGGGCTACTCCAATCAAATCCATATACTCCTCCCGAAAAATTTTTAATGCTTAATTAGCGCCAAAAAGCTTAGTTGGCAACCTTTTTTTCGGATTCTCGTCCAGTTTGGAACTCTTTTCTCAAATTTTCAAAGGTTCCGTTCATTATTGCTGCCCTCACTTTCCTTATTAGAGAAAAATAAAAATACAAATTGTGTATGGTGTTTAAGCGGTATGCTAGCAGCTCACGATTTACATAAAGGTGTCTTAAGTATGCCCGTGAATAGTTTCTGCACACGTAACAGGAACACTCGAGATCAACGGGATCACTGTCCTTAGTGAATTTTTGATTTTTTATCTGAATACTGCCCCTTGTGGTGTAAAGCATTCCATTTCTAGCGTTGCGAGTGGGTAAAACACAATCGAAAAGATCCACCCCGTGTGCAATTGCTTCAACAATATCCTGTGGTGTTCCCATCCCCATAAGGTAACGGGGTTTCTCTTCGGGAAGCCTTGGGACTATTTCAGAAATCACCTTGAACGTTTCTTCCTTAGGCTCCCCAACGCTCAAGCTTCCCACCGCATAACCTGGAAAATCAATTTTCTGAAGTTCCTCCGAGCAAGCCTGTCGTAGATCCAGATGAATGCCTCCCTGTACGATTCCAAACAACAACTGGTCCTCCCTAACCTTGCTTTCCTTGCACCTTCTTGCCCATCTCACCGTCCTCCACGTTGATTCCTCGACATACTCCCTGTTAGCGGGATACGGGGTACACTCATCCAGGCACATGATAATGTCGGCACCAAGGTTTTCCTGGATTTTTATTGTTGACTCCGGTGAAAAGAAGTGCCTGGAACCATCTATGTGAGACTGAAACCAGACCCCTTCTTCTGTTATTTTCCTTTTACTTGCAAGGCTCATTACCTGAAAGCCCCCACTATCGGTGAGAATTGGACCATGCCAGTGCATGAAATTATGCAGGCCACCCAGTTCATTAATAAGTACATCCCCTGGCCTCAAGTAAAGATGGTAAGCATTTGCAAGTACAATTTCACCGCCCAATTCCAGGACTTCCTCGGGAGTCAGGGCCTTCACGCTGGCGAGGGTACCCACTGGCATGAACGCCGGTGTAGTAATTTCCCCGTGCGATGTAACTAGTTTGCCTACGCGGGCACCAGAAGAACTGTCTTTGAACTTTACTTCAAAACATAAATTCACGGGCTCTTCCTCAGAGTATTAGCATTGCATCACCGTAACTAAAGAAGCGGTAACCACGATCAAGAGCTTCCCCGTAAGCCCGCAGTATCAACTTGCGGGAAGCGAAGGCGGAAACGAGAAGTATAAGGCTTGATTTTGGCCAGTGGAAATTGGTAATCATCCTATCAACCACCTTAAATTGATACCCTGGGTATATGTAATGGTCACACAACCCTTTGTAAGGGACAATCTTACCCTTTTCCGTTGCCACGAATTCGAGGGCTCGTACAACGGTGGTTCCGACCGCAACTATTCGTTTACCCCTACTTACGGCACCTGATATCTTCTCAGCTTCTTCAGCAGTAATATGTAAATATTCCGCATGCATCCTGTGGTTACGAATATCTTTTACACGAATGGGACTAAACGTCCCATACCCAACGTGAAGCGTAATCCTTGCGATTTCTACTCCGCGTTCAGAAAGACTATCAAGAAGTTCTTTCGTAAAATGCAACCCTGCCGTGGGCGATGCCACGGCTCCAGGAGACGTGGCGTAAACCGTCTGGTAGTATTCTTTGTCCTTTTCAAGAGGGATTTGTCCTTTTCTTCGAATATATGGGGGCAAAGGAACGAGTCCGTGGCTTTTTAGCACTTCCTGGATAGGTTCTTCAGCGTAAAATCGAAGCCTGGCTTTCCCTTCCTTCACGGGGCTTGTTACCTCCGCCCTTAAATTCTTATTAAAGCAGATAGTGGTGCCGGGTTTTGGCGCTTTGGAAGCCTTTACAATACACTCAAAAGAATTATCTCTACCTTCCGATTTTGCAATATCTACGTTTGGATCAATCAGAAGGACTTCAACCTTTCCCCCGGTGTCTTTTCGGCCAATGAGTCTCGCAGGAATAACGCGGGTATCATTTAAAACGATCAGATCCTTCTCATCAAGCCATTGGCCAATCTGAAAAAAATAAGAATGGTAAAGTTTACCGGTTGATCTCTCAACTACCAACAAGCGGGCTTTTTCTCTTTCTTCATAGGGTTCTTGCGCAACTACACCTGAGGGAACGGGAAAATCGTAATCATCCACGTTATAAGTTATTCCATGATCTCGTCTTAGTTTTTCACCCATATCCTCTTCTCAAGCGTAACACCACTTTTAATACCTCCTTCCTGTACGAGGCGCAATCGATATAAACACATGAAAACAGCCAAGTCAACTCACTCTTTCCAGGATTTACGACTCAAGTATGAAAGATTTTATAATTCTTGGCATTGGTGATTCATATGGTTATAATCAGCGAGAATGATTTATGTTCAAGCAGGAACAAGCGAAAAGGAGGTTTTAAGAATATGAGTAACCAGATCAGGACAGTAATTCTTCTTGGTTTGTTAACTGGTGTGATCGTGTGGCTCGGAAGGTTTTTTGGCGGTCCCCAGGGAATGCTTCTTGCTTTTATCTTTGCTATGATAATGAACTTCGCTAGTTACTGGTTTTCAGACAAAATTGTACTTGCGATGTACAGGGCGCGGGAGTTATCCCCCAATGAAGCCCCGGAATTATACAACATGGTTCGAGAACTGGCTGGCAATGCCGGCCTTCCGATGCCGAAGCTCTACATGGTACCATCACAAACCCCGAACGCTTTTGCCACCGGCCGAAACCCAAAACATGCGGTGGTGGCGGTGACTGAAGGAATTCTCAGGTTGCTTAGCATGGATGAACTTAGGGGAGTGCTGGCTCACGAGCTTTCGCACGTAAAAAACAGAGACATATTGATAGGTTCCATTGCAGCAACCCTTGCAGGAGTGATCATGATCCTTGCAGATATGGCAAGGTGGGGGGCCATATTCGGTGCTTTTGGGGGGGACGATGATGAAGGCGGTGGAATCATAGGATTGCTTATCGTCTCTATTGTTGCTCCGCTTGCCGCAGTACTGATACAGATGGCAATTTCCAGATCCAGGGAGTTCCTTGCAGACGCTACAGGGGCCAAAATAGCCCACGATCCCGAAGGGCTTGCCAGAGCCCTTGAAAAGCTATCTTACGCCGCACAAAAGATACCCATGGTGGAGGCAAAACCTCAAACTGCCCACATGTTTATCGTTAACCCTCTCACGGGCAAGGGCATTGCCAAGCTTTTTAGCACTCACCCGCCAATGGAAGAAAGAATTCGAAGGCTCAGGGCAATGAGGGTTTACTAAAACACGATGTAAAAGGCAATACTTACTCGGGGGTAAAAAGCGCTTCACCAAGAAGTATTACCCCCCGAGTAATGTTGCAACCCTCTCTTTCAGGTCAGAGATCTTTATCGGTTTAGGAAAAAAGTCATCTGCCTTCTCGCGAAACGCCTCAATCGAAGTATCCATGCTCGCATAAGCGGTGATCATGATGACCTTCGTTTCAGGGGACTCTTTTTTGATTCTCTTCAACACCTCCATACCGTCAATATCTTTCATTTTCAAATCCGTGATCACAAGATCAAACTTTTCTTCGGAGAGTCGTTTCATGGCAGGGTCAGCATGAACAAAGGTTTCCACGATGTATCCATCACGTTCAAAAGAAACTTTGATCATTTTCCCGACTATGTTTTCATCATCTATTACCATGATTCTCTTGCCTTCCATCCTTTCCCTCCTTTTCTCTGTATATAGGTAATTTTATCGTGAACGTAGTCCCAACTCCTACCTCACTTTCGACCTCAATCTCCCCCTTGTGGTTCTTTATAATACCATAACTGATTGATAAACCCAGTCCCGTACCTTCGGTTCCTTTCGTACTAAAAAACGGATCGAAGATATTTGATAAAAACTCGGCAGGAATACCTTTCCCGGTATCAGAGATTTGGACAATGATCCGGTCCGGATCTTCCTTTTCATCGTATTTGGTACGGAGTGTTAACACCCCACCGGCTGACATGGCTTGAATGGCATTCGTTATAAGATTAACAAAAACGCTCTGCATTTTGTCTTCATCGATGAAGACGGGGGGGAGATTATCCTGGAGTTCCAACTTCGGCCTAATCCTTGATACATGGAGCATGTTTTGCACGAGGACCAGACTATGCTCGATCAAATGGTTAATGTCGGAAATTTTGAAGTCCCTTTTCTTTGGCCTGGAAAAGTCAAGAAGATTCTGAACAATTTCCTTTATTCGTTTTGTTTCTTGAAGGATGATATTCATGTATTCCAGTCGCTCCTCGGGAGATAGAGATTCGTGAACTTCCATGAAGGTCTGCGCAACCATGGATATGTTGTTGAGGGGGTTGCCCAGTTCATGTGCTACTCCCGCAGTCAATATCCCGATGGACGACAATTTTTTTGACTGGATAAGTTGTTCGTGTCTCGTCATGAGTTCTTCGCACATCTTGTTTATAGCGTTCATAGCCGAGCCAAGTTCATTGTCGGGAATCGGCCCCTTGATTTTCACAAATTCCCCCTTGGACACGGCGTTGGCCGTTCTTTCAATTCGCCGGAGATTTTTAAACATTCTTGAAAAGAAGAGGTAGCTACTTGTAATCGCTACGAGTATTGTTAGGCCAAAAAAAGTAAGAAGGGCTCTTTTCGATGCTGATATAATTTTGTTGACGCTCTTTCTTTCTATCTTCACTATGTGCTCCGAAAACAAGCGCAATCGCCTACCAGCTTCTCGTATCGCTTTCCCTCTAGCACCTCCACTGGTATGAAGTACATCTGCATTTTCAACCAGTTCAAAAGCTTCTTCATATGCTCTAAGATCTGCTTGAAGTTCTTGAAAATTTTTTTCACCTATTGCCTTGGTTATATCTTTTCTTAGCTTTTTTATAGTGGCGTAGCTTTTTTTGAGTTGTTCACGTATCTCCTGCAGAGCAGACTTATCTTTGTACAAGAAGTAGTTTTTCTCTGCCAACCTCATCTTCAGGAAGGATGCATTAAGGTTATCCGCTATTTCTACAAACCGGAGTTTTGCCAGCAAAATGTCAAATTCGTGGTAAGAAAATGCTGCAACTAGGATAATGCAGATAATACCAAGAGTGTTTCCGAGGGTTATTTTGTGAACTAGTTTCATATCTTTCCTAAACGATATAAACTGCCATTTAATCCCCGATGGCGCTTGCCTGTATTAAACCAGGCATGAAAATCTCCCGGCCCGTTTCTCCAGGTACACCACTTCACAAAAGGTAACCAGTTTTTCTTAAAATGTTATTAATTGCATTGGTTACCTTGGAGTTCCTTCCAGGAGGCAGGGATGGTCCGGGATCTCTCCCATTCTTGATACCAGGATAAACAAACGGGCTCCGGTAAATAGTTGTATAAGGCTCCCATCCCTTTTGAAGACAATTTTCAATTAAACCATAACCCTTTGACGGTATTTTCAGTATACCGGTATTATATTTACCCGTACTTCTTTAACTTCAGGCATTTCCATCAATATTTCTTTTATATCTTCTGTTATGGCATCTTGTTGCCTGATACTCCTTTTCAAATGAATTGTTACTACGCCATCATCGGCGGTGACTTCGACATCAGAGTAAAAATTCATCAGGTCTGACTTTACCTTCGCGGCCAAGTATTCATCCTTGAGAATCTTCTTGACTTCATCTGTTATTTGAAAAGAAGGCATCTTAACTGTCTCAAGTATTTTCTTAATGGCGTCTTCTACGGTGATTCTCCCTATGACCAGCCCTAGATCGTATTCGTTTATATCCCAGGGGTCTTTCCCGTAAAAGAACTTTGCCCATTTTTTTCTCTCGGCGTCAAATCTTTCAATTGCTTTCCTGGCTTCCTTCTCCGATACATGCCTGATCTCCATCATGTGTTTTATTCGTTCCTCCATCGTAGCTGAGATCAATACTCTCAAGATATTGGGAATGCCCTCCAGGAGAAACGCACCGGCCAACCCATGGTAAACCAGGTTATCTTGAACGGCATATTCCAATAAGGCAGCACGTACGTAGGCGATGTATTTTTTCTTTCCATGTTTGAAGCGATCCAGTATTGATGGGCCGGTTTCAAATGCGTCCTTTAGCCAGGCCTCAGGTACACCATATTCTTCGGCGGCAAGACTTATGACCTCTCGTGAAACGCATTTATAATTTAGTTCCTCAGCCACCTTTTCAGCAACCACCCTACCATGACTGTATGAAGCCCTTGAAATAATAATGATAGCCACGCCGTCCTCCTCTCAATTTCGACTACAATTCTTATGCTTATGAAATGCCAGGTACCTCCTGCCACGTGGCATCGCGTAACTAGGTTGCTGGTACCAAGCCAAGCAAACCTATTATAACTATTATACCGCATCCAATAGCCAGCAGACCATAGAGGATCTCTTTTTCTTTTAACAAGGTCAATCCGCACAAAAGTAGACCGGGAATCACAGGAAAAACCCCCAGAGAAATTCCGAAGGCAGTGAGGGCATCTCCCTTTGACAGGTGATCCAAATACCAGTGCCCGTTGGGAAGTGCCCCAACGGCACCTTTCCATATCTCGGCCACGGACTCACCTTTCCATATCGTAGACAGCCAGTATGAAACCGGAACATAGCTATTTCCTAGAAAAGACAATACAGAACCCACAATCACTACAACACAGGATATGAGGAGTCCCCAGTAAACAATTTCTCCGTATATGACACCAGCAAGAGGGGGTTTAAGACTGTCATCTTTCATTTTTTCCTCCTAAATTATCGGAATGTCTATTCCAAATATTTCCTCTATTCCACGTAAAACAAGCTTGATACAAGAGATAAGAAGGATTGCTATTAAAACCTTTCGCACAAAACTCGCTCTTATGCTAATTAAAAGATGCGCCCCCAAGATTCCGCCCACTACCTGCCCTAACATCCAAGGGGCGGCAAAAACTGCTATGAGAGCTCCATATGTAATATATGTCCATATTGCAGTTGCGTTACTTATGGCAAGTAACACGCCGCTACATGCCGCAGCCACTTTCACCGGGGCCATCATGACGAGGTTTAGGGTTCCGGTTAAAAAGGCTCCGCCACCTAAACCGAAAAATCCGGCTATGAAACCGAGGAATATAAACATTATACCCCCGGGGACAGCCCTAACTAGATGATAATTGACGACCTTCCCCAGCGACTCCTCCCAGTACGAACCATTGAGCCTCATCTTGGCTGAGAAGGCATCTATGTGCTTCGGCTCGGGATATTCTGTCTTTCCTCCTCCGGTAAAGAGAAAATACGCGATAATTATCATGAGCATACCAAGCGAAAGCCTGACGATTCCGTCACCCACCAATCCCAGGGCGTTGTGGAGTCTTATGGCCGCAACGCTACCCAGAATCGCTCCCACGGTAATTGGAAAACCACAGTAAATAACTACCTTGATGTTAGCCAATTTGCTCCTCATAAAAGGTCCGGTAGAAATCAGACCGCTAAACATCGCTACCACCAGACCCGTTGCACGGATAACAAGGCTGTCAAGGCTGGTAAAACCTAGCATTATGGGAGTAAAAATTACCCCCCCGCCAATTCCACCAATAACAGCCAATATAGCAATGGCGGTACTAATAAGAAAGGAACCCACTATAATAAGCCAGATGTCAGTAGGGCTCAGGATTTCCGTTCCCTGAACTTTTGAAGCGAAACCCATAACAAGATACCCGCCCACAATTAGCAAAATCAGGATGCTCAGTTCAGGAACACTAGTAACCAATGACCAAAACCTGCTTTTTCGTTTAAGTTTTTTCTTTTCCATGTCGTCCTTCCCACTCCGATTAATCATGAAAGGGTACAACAACCATAAGATGCCAGCTTTTGGTAATCCAACACTTCCGCAATCTTACCGTTTCTTTCTTTCGTTAGAACTTCAACTAATTAGTCAGACGAAAATCAGTTCTTCAGCCAAACTCGAGAAAAATGGTTAAAAAATGAGAATTTCCGACCTTGCGGTGGAGGTTTTCAGACCTGGGAAAATATGCATCATGACCAGGAACCTTCATAAGCCCGTGCTTCAAAAACTATTCTTCCTTATATACACCGTGTCCAGGCACACGCACTCTTTTGCTCGAATCTCCGCTACGTTTACTTTACACTAGGCCATCCTCCAGCTTGTCCCCAAAAGTGGGAGGCAGGTTGGGGGAATAATGAGAAGTGGACTTCTATCTACATCAGGTTTGCCACAAATGTCAAGGCGTTTTTGGGAAACAGAACTAAAGAGCCTTCGTCTATAAAACCAAGGGTTTTATTATGGTTGATTAAAATCAACTCCTATGGGCAGACTGCTCCGTAAATCATGCCAGCTCCTGATGATCTAGTCACTGGTTTCCTAATTCATGCGTCAAACCAAAAGCCAAAGAACAATCACTGCGAGCCAGCGAAGCAATCTCCAAGATTTGGATACTCCAGGGAGACTGCTTCGTCTCCCGCACCCACTTTAAGCCATACATCTTGATATTAAGTTGAAAATATTGTCATAAAGTGGGTGCGGGATCCTCGTAATGACAGAATGTTGCAAAATGTTTTTTGTAACCGGTATGCTATTCAGGGACATGCATTGATCCCTAATCCAGGAATTCTCAGCATGACAATCGATGGCTTCCCGCTGAAGAGGGAATGACAAGTGACTTTGAAGCAGTCGAAAACGTTTCTTCGTGCGAAAGAGAGAGGTTCCCCCATGCCAGAAAAAGATACAAAAGGTCATTTACGCAAGGGGAAAATCTCGCCAATTCATATGAAAGTCTACTTTATCTTCGGCTCTAGATGAGCCTTTACAGGAGCAATGCGTTTTTTGTGGCAGCTCCAAGCTGGTCCAGCCATGCTGGCTAGTGAGAAACCAGGCCCAGGGAATAATCTCCCTTCTTAAAATAGTCAATGCATCTCAAAACCATTGCGTCACTCGTTAAAACCATATCAATACACCTAGTACAACCAGTTAATTTACCAAGTTCTTCCAATTTTTCCAAGCAATTATTTCTAGTTTCGTATTTTAATCTTGCCTTTATGAAATCTCCCTCCACCTTGACATCGAAATCGAGGTCTCTCAGTATCTCGGCAATAAAACGTACCCTTCTCTGTCTCCTTGCAAGTGGCGCAGCCCCTCCCTTGAACGTAAAACTTATATAATTATCCACGGCATTTTCGCTTACAAAGGAATCTATCGTGGTAAAGTGGTAACCGAATCGAAGGCTTGCATTGAAATAATTTGTCGCAAGAATAAAATAGTTATCTCCCATTTGCTGGGTTGGAGCGAGAGTGTCGATCATGCTCTGAGACATGGCGGAAAACATCCCCTTAAGATCCAGCTGTCCCGGGGTAAGGGTTTTCCAAGGGATGGTCTCGTGAGAAAACCCTCTCCAGAACGAGGCAAATATCTCACACTTGATATCCTCCGGAGAAATTGTTTTTCTTTCCTCGTCGCCAAAGTCAAGGCAACCTTCTATGTCGATAACATAGATAAGTAACGGAAGGTCTGACTCCAGGCGAAATGCCTGTCCCCTTCCCTTCATTTTGACTTCCTCGCCCAGGTTAAACATCGCATTAAGGGCAGTCTCGTGGGCATAGCGAATGATATCGTGGAGGCTTTTACAGTTTTCAGGCACAAAATCCGGCGAACTGTAGTCGAATATATTGAGTTTTGTGAGCAATGGCGCCAGCCTATCAAGAAGTTTGTAAGCTTGGGTTTTTTTAATATTCAAAAGAGGCTTGGTAACTTTCGTCGTTGGTGAAATTCGAAAGCTTTCCTCACCCCTGTATACGACTCTCTTGGAAGCATCTACAATTACCGATTCTCCTTCGGGCAATCGCTTGGTAGCTTTCCAGGTATTAACAAGCGTCGGCACTTGGAACTCCCTGGCTAGGCATGACATGTGATCCGTGGGACTTCCTAGATTCGTTACTATCGCACTCACCTTGTCCATGAGCTTCACAAAACGAGGGGATGTCCTTGAAGCCACTAGAACTGCTCCCTTAGGGCACTTGACAATATCGTGTTCAGAACGATACCTGAAAACCTTCCCCGCTGCGATACCGGTACAAGCAGTTTCTCCACCTTCAAGCAAAACCGGGTAAGATGACAGGTCAATGCTTTCATCACTGGTACTCTGGGCCAGACTGAGGGGACGGCTCTGTAAAATATAGATGGTATCATCTTTACCTATCGCCCATTCGATGTCCTGTGGCCACTTGTAATATTCTTCGATTCTTAAGGCATAAGATAATAGCGCCTGAAGCTTTTCATTATCAAGGCACGGGACATTTCTCAAGTTAGCGGGTACCCTTGCCTTCTGAATTCCACCCTCGGGCTTTGGCAGCAGGTAAACTCGCTTCGTAGGTATTTCTTTTTTTAGAATTTTTAAGTTCCTGCTTTTTTCTAAAACGTAGATATCAGAAGGAACCTGCCCATCCACCAGAAGTTGTCCGAGTCCCCAAATAGCAGTAATGATAATATTATGTTTTTCAGGCTCGTTGGGATCTTCAGTGTAAATTACACCCGCTATTTTAGCATTAACCATGCGAAGGATCCCAACGCTCATGGCAATGTCTTCGTCCCTGTACCCCTTTTTGCGCCGGTAATAGATGGCCCGCGCATTGTACTTACTGGCGATCACTTCCTTGTAAGCTTCTTCCAATTGAGATGGGGGCACGTTAAGCAGGGAGGTATACTGGCCTGCAAACGAGGATTCTCCGTCTTCTCCCAATGCACTACTCCTGAGAGAAACAAAACAACCGGGGCATCTTTCAGAAAGTTCACTGTATCCACTATGTAGATACGAAGAAAGTTCAGGAGGAAGCTCTGCCTGTTGCACAATTGACTTTATTTTTTGCTCCACCTCCATCAGCTTCTCTCCGTCCTCAACATCGACCCCTTCTAAAATTTCCGGAATAACAACATCTAGACCATTGTATTCCATGAACTGGTTGTAGGCACAAACGGTCATGGCAAACCCATCTGGGACCGGGAGCATCAAGCGGTTCTTAATTTCTCCCAGATTGGCCATCTTATCCCCAATCTTATCTGCTATCTCCTTGTAGGCCTTGTCAAGGGATATGGCTGTAAGAACAACTATGGGCTCTTTCTTGCCCGTCATTACATCGTAAATTTCCTGTTCAATTTGCCTGTAAGAATCATCTAGCAATTGGCAACTGTTGTTGGTCAACTTATTAAGGAGGCGAATAATCGTTTGAGTACTTACCAGAAGTTTTTTGACAATATTTTGCAGGTAAGGAATAGTGAAGATATTTTCCCCCGAGAGCTTCTCCTGTAATTCGCTTATCAATTCAAGTGCATAGTCGTTCTCAGCTATTAACTTAACAAATACATGGTATTTTTCCTTCAAATCGGCGGTGATAGTGGCTTTCCGCCTTCCAGAAAACTTTTGTTTCACCCAGGAAACAAATGTGGACATGGTTCTCACCTTTCAATAAACTTTGTAAAATCTAAAGGTTATCAAACTTCATCGGGGAATAGATTCCAAAGACAGATTATGGTGGCAGAGGTCCGGAAGCAATCCTTGAACTTCCAATTTTCTGTATCGATGTGGTCATTGTTTCAAAGTCCCCACAACAGGAATGACAGACAGAAGGAATATTAAAATATTAATTCATCGATATGATAACATGCGTTAATACTATTGAAAAGTTTTGCAGTATTCAAGAAAAATGAATTTATTTCTCCACAGCGTGTATTTTCTCTAGGAGCCCCACGGTTTCCATGTGCGTGGTATGAGGAAATAGATCTACCACCCTTACTTTTGTTAGTCGGTATTTTTCCGAGAGCATTTTTACGTCCCTCGCAAAGGTAGTGGGATTGCAAGAAACACCTATAATTTTAGGTGCTCCAAGCTCAAGAAGTCCTTTAACAACGTCCTTGTGCATGCCTGCACGAGGAGGATCCGTGATAATAGCTTGAGGTTTCCCATACCTTTCTGCAATCGTATCGAAGTTCCTCGAAATCTCTCTTAAATCCCCACTCAAGAAAACACAATTGGTAATCTTATTTTCCTCGCAATTTCTTTCAGCATCCCTTACCGCTTCAGGAAAAAGTTCCATACCTATTACCTTTTTAACTCTTCCGGCAATGTAAATGCTTATAGTTCCTGCTCCACAGTACAAATCCCACACAACCTCGTCTCCTGCTGGCTTCAAGAAATCAGCTACTACATCATAAAGATTCTTTGTGCCAAGTGTGTTGGTCTGGAAAAACGAATTAACCGAGAACGAATATGTAACATTTTCAAGAACTTCCTTGATAATACCTGTGCCAAACAGAACTTTGGAGCTATCTCCGTAGGCAATCTGAGCCTTTTTATCACTTGTGGAATGTATGAATGAACTGACTTTAGCACACTTTCCTTTGAGCTCATCTGCAATTTGCCTGATTACCGAGTTTTCTTCAACTGAAGCCGGTGAAGTGGTTACCAGATTAACCAGGAAATCACCCTTTGTTTTGCTGTGGCGTATAACTAAGAATCGCCAAAACCCTTCGTGTGTAAGGGTATCGTAAGGCTTAATTTGACTCTTCTTCGCTATATTTTTGACCACGTTAAGTATACGGTTTGTTTCCGGTGCCTGGAGCAAGCATTCATCAATGTCAACCACTTTTTCCCAGTGCCCCCGTGCATGAAAGCCGAGTGCGAAGTCTTTAGGTTTTTCTAGTTTATCAGATTCAATTTCGTCCGAGAGGAGCCACCGCCTGGGTCCAAAGGTAAACTCAAGTTTGTTGCGGTAATAGAACGCTTCAGGGGAAGGAACAGAAGGCAAGAACTCCACCTCTGATACTCCGCCGATATGTGATAGAGATTCCTTAACCTGGCTGGTCTTGATTTCAAGTTGTTTACTGTAATCGAGGTTCTGCCACAGGCAGCCACCACATACTCCGAAATGTCCGCATTTCGGTTCAACTGCCCAGGGAGACTCCCTGAGAACCTCCATGGGTATCGCTTCTGCATATGAAGAACGCTTCTTTGTTATTTTGACAAGCACGCGTTGGCCTGGCAAAACATTCCGAACAAAAATCACAAAGTTTTCAAAGCGAGCTATCCCATGTCCGCCGTATGCGATTTTCTCTATTTCCAGTTCTACTTCCGTTCCCCTTTTTAGCTCCATAAATTCCCTTCGTTACATCTTTTCTTCACATTCGCAAGTAACTATTCATAGCACATTTCAAGTTGATAGTTTAGTATTATCCAGTGTAACTACGCGGCAGAACAGTTCGCTACGACGGGTGACATTTTAGCATACCAAGCCCTGCTTCTTTGAATTGCAAACGGTGCGAACATTATGATACAAGAAGCGCTGCAGATGTCCAAAATTTCGTTGGTCCAACGTTAAAGACGATACTGTTCTGAAAGCAGAGATTATCCACGCATACGAAAAAGTGAAAATCTGGCAGAAAATAAAAACATATGGGGAGATGATCAAATTTAGTCACACGGTCTTTGCACTCCCCTTTGCACTCGCTTCTGCAATACTCGCAAACAGGGTAAGACCACTCACACCGGGTATTATTTTTTGGATCCTTGTTGCAATGGCAAGCGCTAGGTCTGCAGCCATGGGATTTAACAGGCTCGTGGATCATCATTTCGATGCAAAGAACCCCCGCACCGCCGATAGGGCCCTTCCCAAGGGTGTAATTAGTAGAAAGTCTACAATATTTTTTGTGTCCGTCTCAAGTTTCCTTTTTATTGTTTCTTCTGCGGCACTTAGCAAAATTTGCTTCTACCTTTCCCTTCCTGTACTGCTTGTACTCTTTGGGTATTCCTATACCAAGCGATTCACCGAATGGTCTCACTTGTTCCTGGGGTTTTCCATAGGTCTGGCCCCCCTGGGAGCATGGATAGCTGTAACCGGTTCTTTCTCGTGGAAGATCCTTCTTCTTTCGGCAGCACTCATGACTTACATAGCCGGTTTTGACATACTCTACAGCTGCCAGGATATAGACTTTGACAAACAGACAGGGTTATTTTCGCTTCCTGCGAAGAAAGGACCAGAAGCGGCACTGAAAATCTCAAGCATTTTGCACTGCTTAACATTTTTATCCCTGGCAGCTATGTATTTTGTTTTTCACCTGGGAGGGATTTACCTTGTTTTTATTTGTGCCATTGGTATTCTCCTCGTTATTGAACATGTACTTGTAAATCCTGGTGATTTTTCAAAAGTAAACATTGCCTTTTTTCATGTAAACAGCGTCATCTCTATTCTGCTATTGGTGGCCATAGTGGCTGATGAAATTTCAAGAAGAATCTTGTAAGTCTTGGCTAATAGTCCTATGTCATTCGATTCAAGAAAAGCTATACCTACGAATCACGAAAAACACCCTTCAAGAATAGGGCAGATGTTCAATAGGATTGCTCCGACGTACGATTTTCTCAACCACTTTCTTTCCGCCGGTATTGATGTAAAATGGCGAAAGGCAGCTGTTCGGGGCCTCGGCATTGAAAGAGGAAACCTAGTGCTTGACCTCGCCTGCGGTACAGGAGACCTCGGTTTTGCCGCCCTGGAAAAAGAACCATACTGCCAGGTTATCGGAATAGACCTTGCTTTCAATATGCTCCAGATTGCAAGGAAAAAGGCTGCAAGGAAGGGTTTGGATACGGGACAATACACCTTTTTTTCCGGTGATATCCTTCGTTTACCCTTTCACTCATCTATATTTGACAGGGCCATGGTAGCATTTGGTATAAGAAATGTTATGGATACGGGGAGGGCATTCAAAGAAATTTATCGAGTATTAAAACCCCACGGGCTGCTTGCAGTTCTTGAGTTTACCTTACCCAGGAAACCGCTACTCAGAGACCTTTACCTGATCTATTTTCGAAAGCTGTTACCATTCATAGGTGGTCTAGTTTCTGGGGATCCCGGTGCTTACCAATACCTTCCTTCCTCTGTAGATAGTTTTACTCCTCCCGAAGTTCTATCCTTGGAAATGCAAAAGACTGGATTTATAATACGCACAACAAAGCTTTACACGGGCGGAATAAGTTATCTCTTATTGGGAGAGAAAAAAGCTAACAATGCTTCCGCCTGAAAAAAAGAACTTAAAAACCATAAGTGTTGATCTCGGGTCAACATGATGGTTTCTGTCTGTCGGAATCTCCCGACAGACTTACAAGAAGCAGAAGACGCGGAGAAATGCAAAGAACAATTCTCCACATAGATATGGATGCCTTTTATGCATCGGTAGAGCAGGCCGACAACCCAGCTTTAAGAGGGAAACCGGTAATAGTTGGTGGAAAAGTAAGGGGAGTTGTCTCAGCCGCATCTTACGAAGCCAGGAAATTCGGTATCAGATCGGCTATGCCCATGTTCCAGGCAAAAAGACTGTGTCCGCAGGGGACTTTTCTGCCAGTAAGAAGCAAGAGGTATAAGGAAGTTTCTGACGTAGTCATGAACATCCTTTGCGAATTCAGCCCTCTGGTAGAAAAGGTTTCAATAGATGAAGCATACATGGATATCACCGGAACTGAAACACTTCACGGAAAACCTATTATCTTGGCTGCAAAAATCAAACAAAGAATAAGGGATGTTACCGGTCTTACTTGCTCAATTGGGATTGCTCCCAATAAGCTACTCGCCAAAATAGCGTCAGACCTGAATAAACCCGACGGCCTAACCGTCATAGAAGAAAAAAACATCACGGAATTCATGCGGAAGCTACCCGTGGAAAAGTTACCAGGTATTGGTAAACAAACCTCCAAAGAACTTCATGCTTTGGGTATCCGAGTAGCATCGGACATTTTAAGGTTCGATCCCTCCTTCTGGGTAGCACGTTTCGGCAAACACGGTCTTTGTATGTACGATAAAGCCAGTGGTAGGGATAATTCCCTCGTTCAACCCCATAAAGAACCGAAATCTTTCGGTTCTGAAAATACTTTTCCAAGGGACATAAACAACACGGAAGAAATCAAAAAATGGATCCTTGTTCAGTCTGAAAAAGTTGCCAGGGAACTAAGAAAAAGAGGCTATATGGCAAAAAAAGTTACTGTGAAAGTGAAATATGCTGATTTTAAACTGACAACACGCACAAGATCCTTGCCTGATCTAACCAACTGCACCAAGGTAATCTTCGATACAGCATTGGAACTCTTGAACAAGGTATCTATAAAAAAACCTGTTCGTTTAACAGGTGTAAGTGTATCGGGACTTTCAAAGGGTTTTCGTCAAGTCAAAATTTTGGAAGATGAATATGATATAAAACAGGAACAACTTGATAGAGCCTTAGATTACATAGCAAGCAAATTCGGAAAGGATGCTCTGAAACGGGGAATTTTGGTTGAATAGCGTAACGTGAGCAAAACGATTTAAAGCAACAAAGCCATAAGCAAATTTGAACTGCCCGGTTCGCTCAAGACGGAAAGTACGCCAAGAAGGAAATGTTTTGTGACCGCCGAGTATCGGCGATCACAATCTCTCGCCACCCCCGGGCCGCAATGGCAAGATCGATTCCATTCAGTCTGTCTTGTCCGAGGATCTGATTTCTGGGTCAAAGAAGGTTCCATCAAAGAGTTTCACCACCTTTTAAGGCTTCGTCGCGGCAGCAGCAAAGTTTTTTAACGCCTTTTTAATTTTCTTGACCACCGCCTTGCCACAATCCTTGATATTATGTCTGTCTGCAATTTCTTCTGGATCGATATAGGTTAACCATACCTGGCCCCTTCCGTCTTTCCATATTAATGCTTTCATCGGCAACTCTATCCCTACCGTTTGATTACATTGCATTAATTTAGAACCAATCTTAGGATTACCAAATATGACGAGTGTTGTAGGGCGAAGTTCATTGCCTGCCTTTTTCGCACCCTCGGCATGATCAATGACGGCGAACACTTTCATACCTTTTGCGTTAAGAGCCTTAAGCAGAAGTTCAACGGTAGTTTTCACGTCGTGCGAACTCTTTACGTTCACCAAATCATTACCTGCATGTACCAGAGAAAAAGACAACAGAACAACTGCAATCGCTATCAAAATGTGCCGCATAATCTCCCTCCATGTCTAATATTTTGTGACACATTAACATCAGTACTGGTATTCGTCAAATGTGTTAAGAATTTGCTACAATATAATCTCTCAGAACGTATGAAAAAGATACAATCTGGAATTCGTTTCGCTTAATGATGTTGGGTGAAGCACATGTGGAATTTCTCTACTGGACTTTCTCTGAGCATAGGACCTAGCATTCTTCAAATACAAAATATGATACTCCTGTGTTGGCATCTTTAGTGCAATAAGCGATGGAACGCAGGGGAGGATACTTAAAATGTTTGTTAATGTAACAACAAATCCTATCAAAATGATAGAATTACGGAGGCAATAAAAGTGACCCAACATTCGAAAACATCAAAGATAATCCTTGTTAGAATTGTTACGATGATACTGTTATTTTTTTTAGTTGGCAACTCTCTTGCGAACGAATCTGCTTCATCTGATACAAATTATTCACATACTTTCATTAATAGCTGGCAAGGCACCTCTACTTGCCTTGAGTGCCACCTTAAGGAAGCAAAAGACATACATGCTTCGCTCCACTACCAGTGGCTTGGTGATACACCCTATATGACTGTAGGCGAAGCCTTGCAGGGAAAGTTAGGGATAGCAGTTAACAGTTACTGCATAAATATTTTAGGTAACTGGAAAAGTTGTGGTAAGTGTCACATCGGTTTAGGGAAAAAGCCAGAGAAACAACCTTCTTTGACACAATTGGAGAATATCGATTGTCTTCTCTGCCACCAGAAGAAATATAAGAGAAAATTGCAAAACGGTTCTTTTGTACCTGCAACCGAAGAGATGGAAATTAGCATATTAGAGGCAGCTCAAACCGTCCATCTCCCCGACAGGGAGAATTGTCTTCAATGTCATGCCAGAGGTGGAGGGGGAGATAATTACAAACGAGGCGACTTAACGCTTGCTCACGCTAATACTGGTGATAGAAACTTCGACGTACATATGTCTACCACCGGCGCTAATCTTCAGTGTCGATCATGCCACCATTCTGCTAACCATCGAATTGCCGGAAGAGGATCAGATTTAAGAGCCACAGATCTCGACGAGGAAATAAGTTGTGTTAGCTGTCACCAGTCCAAAGCCACCACAGGCCATAGCGAGAACGAAATAAATTCGCATGTGGCTAGAGTAGCTTGTCAGACATGCCATATCCCTTTGTTTGCGAGAAATGCCTCTGATACAGCTTCTAGTGAAGCTACCGAGATCTATAGAAACTGGCTAACTCCCCACGAAACAGGCAATGGTTTATTCCATCCTCAGTATATCCTGGCAAATGATGTGGTACCCCAGTACAGATGGTGGAACAGGTTTAGCACTAACTACACGTTATATTCAAGTATGCCAAGAAACCGGACAACGGGAAGGGTTCCAACTTCAAAACCTGAAGGCGAAATCAACGATGAAAATGCTAAACTATTTCCATTCAAGTACAAGGTTGCTCTCCAACCGCTTGCAACGGAAAATAACACGCTCATTGCCCTTGACACCAACATATACTTTCATACGGGTGACCCTCACGAAGCTGTAAAAAATGGGCTTTTTAACATGGGCTATAGTATGGACATGACTTATGAATGGGTGGAAACAGAGACTTACCAGTTAATTACGCACGAGGTGGCACCGGCATCTGCTGCACTTTCATGTAAAGATTGCCACGAGAATTCCAATAGGATGAATTTAATTAGGGAACTTGGCTACGAACTCCAAGGACCAACAAACCAGGTTTGCACAAAGTGTCATAAGTACAAAGATCCTCCCGGGTACAAGGAGATTCATGAAAAGCACGTCAACTCCAAACACTACGATTGCTCATGGTGTCATAACTTCAGTCGCCCTGAAAGGAGACTCAAAATGCCAGAAGGCACCCCGGATTTAGCATTTGCAAGTGGGCGATGGAAAAAAAGACCAAACGGGCAATTTGACATAGTTGTAACTATTCACAACGTCGGAGTAATCACGGCAAAAAATATCCCTGTAAAATTCTTTCTAGGCTCAGCAGACGGTACGACACTTGGCGAAGTAATCTTACCTATGGTGGGACCAAGAAACAAAGCTATAGTTTCTTTTCCTATAGCCCAAAACTCTCTCACTATTGACCCTGGCATGGCAACAATTTACGTACAGATTGATCCCGAAAATCTGATTCCTGAAACTTCGGATTCAAACAACCTAGGGATGGTTCAAATTCCTATTCAGGATTCTGAATGCAAAGCTGATATCAACCATGACGGGAGTGTCAATGGAGCAGACCTTGAGATATTTTCATACAATTACGGTAAAGATGCGTGCAATATGAATTTAGGGTGTAATGGCGATACTGATTCCGACGGCGATATTGACGGGAGTGATTTGGCAGCAATGGCAGAGGGCTTTGAAACGTGCAAATCTGGCTATTAGAATACTTCTTTATGAACATGTAACACTTTAGCGTGTCTTAATCCTGGCAGTATCGCAAAAAATATCCTGTTTTGTCATTGCGATCCCGCACCCACTTCTTGCGAATTGTAGGAGCAATGGCAAATAGTCGTATTTGAAGTAGGTGCGGGAGAAGCAATCTCACTGATTATGGCGGGTAAGACTGGAGTAAGAATTGATGGATCAAGGAGTAAAGCAGAAGCTGATTAATCCCTAATCCTCAATCCCTTACTGATGAGATTGCCGCGTCTCCCACACCCACTTTAAGCCATACATCTTGATATTAAGCCGAAAACATTGTCATAAAGTGGGTGTGGGATCCTCGCAATGACCGGTTTTAGGACTTTTTACGAA